>Ga0315315_10003308_pt1 | contig 14808 bp, 18 predicted proteins | sample M140m3416metaG_FD_203699 | JGI IMG/M metagenome (GOLD analysis project Ga0315315, IMG submission 203699) | Ammonia-oxidizing marine archaeal communities from Monterey Bay, California, United States - M1 40m 3416 | ecosystem: Environmental > Aquatic > Marine > Intertidal zone | place: USA...
CTTTTCGGAAGACTGACCGGATTCGACCACACGGACTGGGAGAGAGAAATTAGATCCAGAGTTGGGGCGGTTTCTGGGAGTAGGAGCGAGTAGCTTGGTGACAAAGGCTGATGCTGAATGGCTCATTTCGAGAGCTGGTTTAGAGGGTCTTGAGGCGATTTACCCTCTAGAGGGGGGTTGGGATAATACCAACTTGCATTTGGAGCTGGAAGACGGTTCTTCCTATGTTCTGAAGGCTTGGTATGCAAACACCGTTGAGGAGGTAGGTAGAGTAATCGCTCGCCACATTCACCTGGCTAAGAACGGGATCCAGACCACGGTACCGGTAATTCTCACTGATGGTACTTATGTGGCAGTCAAGGATGGGTTCGCGTGGACTCTGCTGCCATATGTCAGCGGGGGGATACTTGGATTAGACGAGGACTCTATCCGGAGTCTTGGTGAAACACAGGCAAGGATGCATCTCATTCCTGGAGAGGATTGCTTTCCCACGAGTTATAGGATGGGTTTCGAACTCTTCGAAGAGGTGGTTTCCCTATCCTCCCGGTTAGGGGTTTCCGACCCGTTCGTCGAAATGCTGTCCTCACGGGTCGCTTACATCAGGTCTGAATTCCCCGTTGACCTGCCGATTGGGGTCCTCCATGGAGATTTGTTCCCTGATAACGTGATAGGGAGTGGGGGGCAGGTATCTGCAATCCTCGATTTGGAAGAGGCATGGATCGGGCCGATGGCATTCGACCTTGCAATGGCTTGCGTAGGATTTGGATGGGACGGCAATGTTCCGGCGTGGGATCGATGGAAGGCCCTGTTCGATGGGTACCAGAGCGTTAGAAGGCTCACTCAGGACGAAATTGATTCATTTCCCTTCCTTCACCATTTTGCAACCCTGTCCATAGCCGCCTGGAGGTTCTGGAAGCATAATCTGAGCGAGCCTGACGAGATTCTCTCGGAGAGGTATGTGGAAATGGTTGATAGGCTAGACGTGGAGATTTATTTTCCCGAGGTGATTGGATGAAGGGCTTGATTCACTCGATTAACATCAGCTCCGGAGGGGTACCAAAGAGAAAGGTTGACTTCGCAAATATAGGGAAGAAAGGAATCGAGGGGGACTTCAACAGATTCCGAGATGGGAAGGGTGGAGACCTCGATAGAGCGGTCTGCATCTTCTCTCTCGAGCGAATCGAGGAACTGAAGCTTGAGGGTCATCCGATAGAGATAGGGACGACCGGCGAGAACCTAACAATCCGGGGCATAGAGTGGGATTCTCTAGTAGAAGGATCGAGGTTGGAGGTTGGTGACGTCGTTATGGAGCTCAGCGAACCTTGTGCCCCTTGCTCAAAGATCGGTGAGTCGTTCATTGGTAGGCGATTCAGTAGAGTTGACCATGAGCAGAAGTTTGGTTGGTCAAGGTGGTTAGCACGCGTTGTACAGGAAGGCAGCGTCTCGATCGGTGATTCCGTGAATATCATTATTACTCCAAGCCACTAGAATTTCTCAATGATGACAGGAACCGACGTGTGGATGTTGCGCAGAGGCGGACGAAGGATAGGATTTGGCGAGAGGCTCTCCCGTGGCTGGAAGATGACGAAACTCGGGATGGCGGTGGTCAGAGCTGATCCAGAGCTAATGATTTACACCTTTCTTTCTGCCCTATTTTCCCTCGTGGCAATCGGTGCGGCTGTCTCCGGTTCGGTGGGGTTGGATGTGATCGCCTCAGACCCTGAGTGCGTTGGTGACGAGTGTGGCAGCGATTTGGTTGTTGCTCACATGGCAATTTGGTTCGTATTCTACTTGTTAGTTTCAGTAATCACGGTCTTCTGGAACGCTGCGATCATCGCGAGCGCATATGAGCGTCTCAGCTCGGGGACGAATCCCAGCTTCTCGTACGGTATTGGGCAGGCTATGAAGTGCTTACCGCAGATTCTGGTCTGGGGGATAATCGCGGGGACGGTTGGGCTATTCATCCAGATCCTAGAGAGTCTTTCTCATGACGAGCAGTCGCCTGTGCCACTAAGGATTGTTGCGGGTTTGGCCAGTTTCATCATAGGCATTGCATGGTGGATTGTTACGTTCTTTGTGATACCCATGATCGTTCTGGAAAGAGCAGGAGTGCTAGATAGCATGGGGAAGAGCTCAGAGCTGTTCAAGAGGACCTGGGGGGAAGACGTCGCATCCCACGTATCAACTGGGATACTGATGATCCTCTGCATAATCCTGCTGATTTGTATATCCGTTCCCCTGATGATGTTCGGTCAATTGGGTGTCGCTCTTGGAATTGTTATCCTGGCCGTAGGCCTTCTGTTTGCAGTTCTATTCTTCTCCACCGTCGAAGCGGTGAACAGGGCTTCGTTGTTCTACTATGCGAAGACGGGTGAGATTCCGCCCATGGCTGCCAAGGCCGGGATAAGGTTCTGAGTGGTATGTATGGCCAATAGCGGATCCCCTGGCGCGGACATAATCGAGGAGTTGGTCGTAGCGGTCGCCGATAGTATACCTGAAGGCCACGAAGACGGTTTGTGGAGGGCCTTCAGGAGGGCCTTTGCGATTTGCCTACCATTGCTTCCAATCGGATACTTGGTGATGTGGAAGTTAGGATACCTCTGAAATAGGCCGTCGTAAGCCCGGTGACTCACAAGCAGAGGTACCCGAGCGGTCAAAGGGGCTGGGATGAGGTCCCAGTGCGTAGTGCTTCGCAGGTTCGAATCCTGCCCTCTGCACCATTAATGGATCACGATCCATACCGCAACTGCAAACAGAGAAGCCCCCATTGTCCTATTGAGTGCGATAGCTGAACTCGGAGTTGAGAAGGCTCTTCTCAGAACTGTCCCAAACGCGGCCCATGACATCACTGCGGGAAGCCCGAACATGACATTGAGTAGGACTAGCAGTGCCTTCCCCCCGAATCCTGATCCGAAAAGAGACCCGAATGTGGTCATCAAGACAAGGAAGTGTATCCACGCCTTGCCATTGACGAACTGGATGGCAACCCCTGTGGAGAACCCGAGGCGCTCGTTCTCCTGCGAACCCTCGTCCAACGATTCGGATGTTGCAATTTTGTAGGAGAGGTAGGCTATGTACCCGGCCCCGATGTATGTCAGAATATCGAAGAACTCCTTGTTGTCCTCTATGAAGACGGTCGCCCCGCCCACGAATAGTCCGAGGATTGACCAACCTACTGCCATACCAGAAATTAGGGTGAGCGTTTCCCTGAATCCGTGCTGTGATCCATGGGCCGCACACAGTACGTTGTTTGGACCCGGACTGAAGCACATCGGGACGATGAACACGAGGGTCGCAATCAGAAGTGCGTGGTCCATGCCAATCATCCATTCACAATTGGCTTTCTAGCAGGGCCTGGTCGATATCCGACCAAAGGTCTTCAACATCTTCTATCCCTACGCTCATCCTGACGAATCCCGGCACGATTCCCGCCTCAAGCCTTACTTCCTCTGGGACGAAGAAGTGACTGGTGTTGAAGGGGCATTCGACTAGGCTCTCAATCCCACCTAGGCTGGTTGCCTCGAAGATAATCTCCAAGGAGCGAATGAATCGCAAAGCGCTCTCATCGCCGCCCTTGACCGCGAACGACAGCATGCCTGTTCCCCTTGGTGTAATTCTCTTGGCGACTTCGTAATCAGCGAAGCTAGGAAGGGATGGGTGGTTGACGCTAACTATGGCAGGGTGGTCCTCCAATCTCCGAGCAATCTCAGAGGAGTTGGAGGCGTGGATTGGCATCCTAGCATGGAGTGTCCTCATCCCTCTCTCCAATAGATAGCACATTTGCGGATCAGCAGAGCCTCCTAGTTTGGTTTTGGCTTCGAAGACGGTCTTGATTAAATCGGCCCTTCCTACAACGACCCCGGCTGTTAGATCTGTGTGGCCATTAAGGAATTTTGTCCCAGAGTGGATTACAAGATCGAATCCCATTGAGATAGGTCGGCAAGCCCAAGGAGTTGCGAAGGTATTGTCCACGACAGAAATGATTCCGTGCTTTTTGGCGATTGATGCCATCGCCTCAAGGTCACAGACCTTCAGGACCGGATTGGTGATTGTCTCTACATAGAGGACCTTGGTGTTCTCGTTGATTGCCGCCTCAAATGAGGCTGGGTCCCTCATATCGGCCATGGTAACCTCTATTCCGAACCTTGGGAAATCCGAGGTCAGAAGGCCATAGGTCCCCCCATACACGTCCGCAGAGGTCACTATGTGATCGCCATTGGAAAGTAGTGAAAGGAGCGTGGAGGAAATCGCTGCCATTCCACTGGCGAAAGTCTCTCCATCCTCAGCGCCTTCAAGAGCAGTGACCTTGGCAGATACTGCTTCAGAATTGACGCTAGAATATCGACTATAGAGGAGGCTGTGCTGACCCCCCTCGGACCACTGACGATATCTCTCATCATTGAGCTGATATGTGGAAGTAGTGAATATTGGGGTTACTGTCGATCCCTCTAGATGGTTTGTCCCTGACCAAACAACCTTGGTTGAAAATGCCCGTTCTGAAAATCTGTCTTCCATGGTCATGCGATTGGTTGGTTAGCAATAATAGTGCTCATTCCATACCTATGGCACCTAGGACTGATTGGATGTCTGGTTCGACCACTACAGACTCCGCCTTGGCGTTCTCAATAGCAATACCGGGATCCTTCAGACCGTGCCCAGTCACTGTGGCGACCACAGTCGCGTCATGGGGGATTTGCCCCCTTGCGTGACTCTTGACGATGCCAGCAATCCCTGCGGCCGATGCTGGTTCAACGAAAATCCCCTCTGTTCTGGCAAGCATCCTATGGGCGTCCAGGATCTCGTCATCGGAAACGATGTCGATTGCCCCCGATGATTCTTCGGAGGCCCTTACCGCTTGTTCCCAGCTCGCTGGGTTTCCTATTCTTATTGCCGTTGCCACGGTCTCCGGAGAGGTGACAACGTGACCCTTCACTATAGGAGCGGATCCCTCTGCTTGCCAGCCCATCATAATCGGTAGAGATGAGGATTTTCCAGCGTCCTTGTACTCGTTGTACCCCATCCAGTATGATGTGATGTTCCCCGCGTTTCCAACTGGAAGGAAGTGCATGTCGGGGGCATCTCCGAGGTCGTCGCAGATTTCGAAGGCGGCCGTCTTCTGGCCCTGAATCCTGAATTGGTTGATGCTGTTGACGATTTCGATGTCGTCCCTCGTGCCCAACTCTCTTACCAACTCCAACGCATCATCGAAGTTACCTCTGATCTCGACTGTCTTCGCACCGTGGATTAGAGCCTGGGCCATCTTTCCGTAGGAGATCTTCCCCTCTGGGATCAGAACCACGCATGTCAACCCAGCTCGAGAGGCGTACGCCGCTGCAGAAGCGCTGGTATTGCCAGTGCTGGCACATACTATTGCTCGTACGTCGTTCTCGACGGCTTTGGTTACTGCCATGGTCATCCCTCGATCCTTGAACGAGGCTGTCGGATTGAGTCCCTCGTATTTTACGAACAGTCTGAATCCCCCGCCCATTGCCTGGACAAGATTGTATGATTGGATGAGTGGTGTGTTTCCCTCGTTCAACGAGATGATGCATGTGTCTTCGGAAACTGGAAGGAACTCCCTGTACCTCTGAATGACCCCGTGCCCTCCCATGCTTTCGGCTGTCGGTGAATACTCCATGAACCTCCCTATGTCGGAGAGATACGGGTATGGTCGCCCTATGTTGAGCCTATTCTTCCGGCTATAGCCAAACAGGTCGCCACAACGGGTCCGATTGCTAGTGCGAAAAGGATAGTCCCGAATCCGAAAGTTCCCCCGAGTATTACGCCGATAATTAGTACTGAGACTTCCAAGGTTATCCGGACCCTACCAATTGGCACCCCAGATACCCTCTGAAGACCTGTCATCCACCCGTCCCTCGGTCCTGGCCCCAGATTTGCGGTCAGATACATCGAACTCCCGATTCCAACGAGTATTATTCCAGTGGAAGCCATTATGATGGAGCCGATGAGCCCTTCGGGCTGAGGCAATATTGGCACCATGAAGTGAATTGTGAGAGCGATAATGATGGCATTCAGGATTGTGCCGATTCCGGGGATCTCCCTGATGGGGATCCAGAGAAACATTACTGCGGCGCTTACTACAAATGTTGCCTGCCCGATAGTCCAAAATTGTGTTTTGATGGAGATTCCTTCGGCCAGAACAGTCCACGGGGTATTTCCGATCCCGGCTGCGATGAGAAGTGAGTCCCCGATTCCGAATAGGAATTCTCCAATTACCAGAATGGTCATTGTAGACAGTCTTGGTCTCAATGACATAGGGTCTGGAGAGCTCCACCAGGCGGTTGGCACCTTCTTTGCCGGTCGAAGGATGTCCACTAGCCCCATGTTCCACGAATAGCGTCTCAGCCTTGAACCCAGTCGTAGTATTCTTTCGTAGATTTAACAGACCACCAGATAATCTCAGGTACATCATAGGAATGTTCTGATTTTATCTTGGAAATCAATTGGTCTTTTTTGGATTCTGAGGTCCTTATTTGTATATCCCATTCGGGGGTATTCTTGATTTCTCCTTCCCATCTAAATACTGAGTTTGTTCTCTTTATGTCTACGCAGGCCGCTAGGTTGGAATCGATTATTGATTGACACCACATTCCCACCTCGGCTTCATTCAGTTCTCCAGGCAGAGTTGTCTGCACTATCCACAAGGTTCCGCTCATGTTGGTCCGTGACATCGATTACGGAAGAACCCGCCCATGGCATAGTTTGAATGATGAAGCCCCTCCCCTGAATCAAGATGGATGCTTGGGAAGGCCCGATAGAAACGGGAGAGACCCCAGAGGATGGTTCAGTCTTCGATGTAATTGTGGTTGGGGGTGGCCCTAGTGGTTCTGCCGCCGCTTCTTACAATGCAATGAATGGCTGCAAGGTGCTTCTGATTGAGAAGGAAGTTTGGCCCAGGGACAAAATATGCGGGGATGCCGTCGGCGGGAAGTCTCTTTCTCACGTCAAGGAGCTCGGTGTGAAGAAAATGGTCGAAGAGACCCCGCACTTCATGGTCGACTCAATCGTATTCGGCTCAGCCAATGGGAATACCGTGAAGGTGATGCTTCCACAAGACGAGTTTGAGAAGAAGATGGCTGGATACTCGCTACCTAGGAAGCAGTTCGACTACATGATGTTCAAGAGAGCCACGGAGATTGTCACCGAGGCTGGAGGATCGGTAATCCAGGGTTTCGACGTGAAGGAGGTCCTGGAGGAAGGAGGGAAAATTATCGGAGTCTCCGGGAGCTTCGGTGGGAGGTCCTCGGATAGTCCCGCATTGAGTTTCACTTCGCCTCTGACCATAGGTGCGGCTGGGTACAGGTGCCCAGTAGCCACTAAGCTTGTGGAGGGGATTCACGGAGAGCCGATGAGAGATGATGACCACTATTGCGGTGGTTACAGGGAGTACTGGGAGGGAGTGGGTGGTTTCGAAGGGAGCCAAGGTCCCATTGAGATTCACTTCATTGAAGGGGTCATTCCAGGATACTTCTGGCTGTTCCCAGTCAAAGAAGGGGTGGTTAACGTCGGCATAGGGATGGTCATATCGGAGCAGCGGAAGCAGACGGGAGCTAGTAAGTCACTGAAGAAGAAGCAGCGTTGGGTGATCGAGAACCACCCTGTTTTCAAGGAGCGTTTCAAGGATGCGAAGATTGTCGATGGTTCCCAGAAGGGGTGGCAACTGCCATTCGGCTCCCCTAGGAAGAATCCCCCGTCCTTCCAACCGAGGAGGACCGCGGGAGCTGGTGTGATGTGCGTTGGGGATGCGGCTAGCCTGGTCGATCCTTTCAGTGGCGAGGGGATAGGAAACGGTCTACTATCCGCGAAGATGGCTGCTAAGCACTTCGACAAGGATGCCCATTCAGAGGGCTTTCCAGAAGAGCAGGCGATTGAGTACATGACTGAACTTTGGGACACTCTGGGCAAGGAATTGACCAACTCTTACAGGCTGCAGAAGGTGGTCAAGTGGAAGAGGCTGATGAATTGGTTCGTCGGGAAGTCATCCAGGAAGAAGGAGATGGGCGACATGCTGACTGGGATGATTGCGGACAAAGAGGCCCAGAAGGCACTCTGGAGTCCTTGGTTCCTATTCAAGACTATATTGTTGCCATGATGTGATGGAACGTGGGAAGCGGATTGGACAAGTCACTCGATGGAATCGAAGCCGTGTTCTTGGATCTTGATGGGACCATTTATCTTGGAGACAGCCTCATCGAGGGTTCCTCTCAGTTCCTTTTGAGATTGGAGGAGAAGGGGGTCATGAGGTTCTTCCTCTCGAATAACTCGAGTAAGTCTGTGGACCAGTACCTGCAGAAGCTCAGAGGGATGGGTATCGTCTCTGAAGAGAGAGAGATTTTGTTATCCTCCCACGATCTGATTTCTTGGCTAACCAACAAAGGCGTAACTGACACGTACTTAGTTGGTACACAGGGGTTGAGGGATATGCTGGAGAATAGTGGAGTTACCACGACATCGGACACTCCCGAATATGTTGTTCTCGGTTATGATACCGAGATAAATTACGAGAAGCTCGCGACTGCGTCCATTCATCTGCATAACGGAATCCCAATGGTTGCGAGCCATCCTGACATGGTGTGCCCTTCCCCGGATGGCGGTCTTCCGGACACGGGCGCCTACATGGCACTCTTCGAGGCTACTACTGGTGTTAGACCGGAGCACGTATGCGGGAAGCCGAACAGGGGGATGATACTGCACAAGATCGAACAGTTAGGTCTGGATCCGGCCAATTGCGCCATGGTCGGGGATCGCCTCTACACGGATATGGAAATGGCCGAGAGGGCGGGTGTTCACGGAATTCTCGTTCTATCGGGCGAGGCCACGATGGAAGATCTGGAAGGAAGCAACCTGAACCCGTCCTTGGTTGTGGATTCGGTTTCATCTCTGCTTTGATTTGATGTCGGGGTTAATTCTTCACCTTGGACATCCCTCCGTCCAAGTGCAAGACCTGCCCTGTGATATTGTCAGGTGCTGAGGTCAAGAGCCAGTGAATCGTATCTGAAACCTCTTGGGGGAGATTGATCCTCCTGAGTGGAATCATTCCTTCCGCAGCTCCCTTAGAAGCATCATGAGATGTGATAGATGCGGAAAGTCTAGTATCCGTCAAGCCCGGTGCAACGACGTTCACCCTAATGCCCCTCCTGGCATATGTTGCAGCGGCGGACCTTGCCATGGACTCGACCCCCCCTTTCGCAGCGGATACGGCCTCGTGGTTCACAAGACCCAGGCTCCCAGCTACGCTGGAAGTGAAAACTACACGGCCACCGCCGTTTCTCAGCATTTGCTTGCAGGCGATTGATAGGGTGACAAATGCACTTGTCAAGTTGGTCCGAATCACATCCTCGAACGAATCCACACTCATTGCATGAGGAGGTCTCACTGCGAAGGAGCCGACCATGTGTGCCACTCCATCCAGTCTCCCCTCACCATTTTCGATAGAGGATAGGACTGCTTCCTTGACCAGGTCCTCGTTGTTTGCGTCACCGATGAAGACTTTATCTAAGTCCGCACGTAGTTCGGACAGTCTTCCTTGGTCCCTTGCTAAAACCGAGACTCTGTGGCCATCATCAATCAGTTTTCTACATAGCAGCAATGCAATATCGCTACTGCCACCAACTATGAGGTACGATCCCACGGTATTACTCATCCCTGATCGGTAAGTCTGGACTCAGAAATCCATGATGCTAGTTGTCTCTCTAGTCTTGTCCATAGTTCATCCCTGCTCAAATCTTCCATAATTTTGAGTAGCCAAATGAGGATATATACTTCTGTTTTCGCAAATACCCCTAAAACACAATTTTTCATTTGATACACCCCCTAAAACAAACAATAGATTATATTGGTTAATTAATGCCCGCGCGACATGGATTTTCCAAATCCCAGAATAAGCACAAGAACGACCGCCATGGCGATTGCTGCAACCTGCCTGGCTTTGATTGTAACACAATCTGTAGCTGCGGAGACTGTTAATCCGCTGGAGAAGGATTACGATACCCTCGGTATGCTGACCTTCTTCACCTTCTTCGTTGGTTACATCGCCATGGGAGCCGCATTCGTGTTCTTCCTAGTTGAGAGGAGCAATGTAGCACCGCAGTTCCGAACCACGATGACCATTTCCGCACTAATAGTTGGTATTGCAGCATTGCACTACTACTACATGCGTGGGGTATACATCGATCACGACATAGTGAGTGTTGAGTATAGGTACATGGACTGGATCATCACAGTACCACTAATGGCCCTAAAGTTCCCCTCTCTGGTTGGCAAGGATGCAATCACCGACACTAAGGTCCTCGGAATGGGATTCACCGCAATTTGCTTCGTTGGGGCCCTAATCATGATCGGTTTCGGCTATGCTGGTGAGTCAGGAATGATGAACGCTACCCTCGCTCTTCTCCTCGGAGGAATGGGATGGGCAATGATCATCGTCGCAACCGGTACACCGTTCACCGACGGACTGGGGGTTGACAACAGCAAGATAGCAGACGAGTTGGTATGGAGCACCAATGCTCTGCGAGCCTTCATCGTCTTCGGATGGATTATCTACCCTATCGGCTACCTATTCAGCCCAGAAGTAAACTTCTCCGATGCTGCTAGCCAGGAGGCAATGGCCGTCCTCTACAACATCGCTGACATGGTCAACAAGATCGGTTTCGGTGTTGTCGCATGGATGGGTGCAAAGAAAGCAACCGAAATGATGGGATAAGCACCTGAAAGAGTCAAGTTACTGACTGACGGAAACACGTAATCCGGATGGCTGGATTGAACCCAGCCATCCGGAGCATTCTAATCCCGAGTTTTTCTATCATCATGCCTCGTGATATGTAAAAACTGGTCAGAGGACAAAATCAATCTTGAATTTTGGCAATCGATAAACATCCTTTGATAAGTAGTCCAACACCGCTTATACAAACATGACTATCCAGATAAAGGCCCCGGAAGAACCAACAGAGATTGACGCCGACGCATTTCTACCGACGGAATTCGGTAATTTCAGAATTAGAGTTACGGTGGACGAAGACGGACATGAGCACAGCCTAGTGTACGTAGGAGATCTCTCGAAGGAAGACTCCCCTCTCATACGGATTCACTCGGAATGCCTCACTGGGGATGCCTTCGGATCTATGAAGTGCGACTGTGGACCTCAACTTCAAGACTCCTTGAAGCAGATTCAGGAGGAGGGTTGCGGAGCAGTAGTATACCTCAGACAGGAGGGAAGGGGAATAGGACTACACTCCAAGATACAGGCATATGCTCTCCAGGATCACGGCTATGACACACTAGATGCAAACCTTGCTCTTGGGCTGCCCGCGGACGCCAGGACATACGAGATTGCAGCAACTATGCTCAAGGAGGTCGGAGTAACCTCAGTGAGGATGATGACTAACAACCCCCTAAAGGTCAGGGGTTTGGAAGAGAACGGGATCAAGGTCAAATTCCGGCTACCCCACATGAGCGGGGTATCGGTCCAGAACATAGACTACCTAAGGACCAAAAACAATCGCATGGGGCATATGATCGAGCTTTTGTAACCGATGATAGATTCAAAGAGATAGGCTTGGAGGAATCATAAATGACATTGAAGATTGGAGAAGAAGCAGGAGAATTCGCGCTCATGACAAGCGAAGGAGACGAATTTAGGCTGAGTGATTTGGACGGTCAGTGGAAAATAGTGTTCTTCTACGCCAAGAGCGGTTCTCCAACTTGCAAGAGGGGATGTCTAAACTTCAAGGAGCAATATGACTTGTTCCGTTCTTTGACTCCTCCTGTAGAAGTAATTGGTGTCAGTCAGGATTCAGTAAGTCAGCACGAGGAGTTCAAGAAAGAGCTCGGGCTACCATTCACTCTGGTATCGGACCCTGACAGAAAGATAGCCGAGCAATTTGGTGTGCCTGTACATTTGGGGGTATTCCCGGCCAAATCCTCGTTTGTCCTGGGTCCGGATAATACGGTGCACCACGTCTACGACTGGTTGTTCAGGCCGAGAAAGCATGTAGCGAAGATTATTTCCGCTCTGTCCGAATTGGGGGTGGAGTGATTATGGATTGGGATCAGATTCTAAGCGAGTCGGGACTCTCAGATAGGGAGATTTCGGTAATTCACGTCCTCTCTGGAAAAAAAAGCATGCGCGCAAGCCAAGTTGCCAAGGAGCTTGGGGCTACTAGGCTCGAGGCATACAAATCACTCGAGGAATTACAGGGCATTGGTCTGGTTTCTGTGATTGCAGACAGACCGATGAAATTCTCATGTCCTAGTATCAGCAAGGCGGTTGAGCATCTGATACAGATACGAAAGGGACAACTGTCAAGAGTCGAGAGAGGCTACAATGAAATCAAGTCGGGTATCGAAAATTCGAACTACGAGTTCGAAGAAGTAGTAGATGACGACAGTCCCAAGTTCACGATACTGAAAGAGAGAGTAAGAATAATGAATAGGCTTGAGAAAATGGCTGAGAGTTCGATTCATGACTTGGTACTTATTGTGGGCCGCTTTGGTATCCTCCCAATATTTAGAGGTGGGGCAATCACATCAATCAATGATGCCTCAAATAGAGGCGTTAGAGTTAGAGTACTTGCGCAACTGGACAAGAGGACCGTTCGCTTCTACAAAGATTTGCACGAATCGATAGAAGTCCGCCACTCTGATGATCTGGACGCGCAAGGCGTCTTAAAAGACCATGAAGAGGTCATCCAATACCTTAGCTCGGACGAGAATCCCGTAGGAAGGGGAAAGAATGACGCGGCGCTAGTAATCGAATCCGGTCAATTTGCAGAGAATCAGAGAAATCTGATAGAGGCCATCTGGGAAGAGGCGATTCCATTCGAAACAGCATCGAACAGGTTCACCGAGGAGAAGATTACCGACCCACTAAGGCTGACTCTGAACGAAGGTTCATTCCTTGAAAAGATAAGAGATGTGCTGATGATCGAGGCAGAAGTCCCTGAGGATGATACTCCTTTCAACATCGAATCTTTCCTTGCTTCCGGACTTGAGATCAGCGATGCTAGGAAGAAGCTCAACCAGGGTGGTATTGGGAGTCTCGAGGCTTTTGGAATAGACCTAGCATCACTGATGAGGCAAGTTGGGAACAGGGTTGGGCAGGAGCTGGCCTTCAGCCTAAAAGGGATAGACCAAGAGATAGATTTCCTCAACGAAATGATGGATTGGTGGGAGTACGCTGGCTTGGGGGTCCTAAGCTATGATGTCGATCCTGAGTTCCACATCAAGGTACAGTTCTCTGAACTTCCTGAGGGTGGTGGTCTTCCTATTTGGGCACTAGACGACGGTATTATCGAAGGGGCTCTGAAATCCAGATACCCAGATGGAGGGGAGATCACAGTTCACAGAGAAGTGATTTCCAAGGACCCGGAAGGCCTCCACAAGTACAATCTCGTCATGTCAGAGGCATAAGATTTGATTCGGGAATAGCAATCTTGCTGACAATCAGGAACCGGGTGATTTCAGATTGGGGACTAGGGCAGGAGTATTTTCTCTGTATTTTTGATATTCAGGATTGTTTGCCCACCTGGCCATAGCGCGTTCTTCGAGAATTGGAATTCCGCTGATTCGAGTTAGGAGTATGTAGATGAAAATTGGTGAGACCCAAGCAATCATCTCCAAGCCATCAAAGCAAGGTATTCCGAAGAACGCGATACCGGTCCAGAGGAGGATCTCACCGAGGTAGTTAGGATGCCGAGATCGAGCCCAAAGACCTTCGTCAATCCACCTCTCTCGATTTTCTAATTTGGAATTGAAAGCAGTCTTCTGTGCATCTGCCACTACCTCGATTCCGAACCCCAGAGTCCACAGAGTCATCCCTATCCCATCCCATATCGAAAGATTTGGAGCCGGCCCGGATTGGCTGTTGATTACTATCACTACGCTCATCGTTAGGAAGACCCAGAGTCCCTGCAGAGTCCATGGAATTATGAATCGTGCAGGAGAGGTCTTCAAACTGTCAAACCGTCCGTCCTTACCAGTTCGATGTATCCGTAAGAAGAGGAAACTTGAGAGTCGTAGAGACCAGATAACAACCAATGCGCTTACAATCCATTCCCTCGAGCTCGGGGGCTCTGACTGAGATCCTGCCCACAGGCTGAAGACAACAATTGCTAGGAATGTCACACCTCCGGTGATGTCGAAGAATCGCTCAGTTTGTTTTACCGATGCAGGGACCCACGACAACCATTGAACCCCGAGCGCGATCGCGGCGGAGATTATCGTCGCCGAAAAACCATCGATATCGACAGAATTGATGCCAATAGCACTTGCAACTAGAGAAATAATCAGTATTACGCTAGCCACCACTAAGGCCCCCCTAGACAGATCCTCTGAAGACTCCATGGTAGTCCGCACTAATTGTGGTTCATAAGATGGCTTTCCAGCTACCCTAGCGTAGACACCGGAGTAGAGGAGAGGTTCTGGCTAGAAGAAAACAAATCTATATATCGTAGTTTGACTAAATATTACACTCCTTCATTAATGGATAGACAAGCCAAGAGTCATGATGAACAGCAGAATAATCATGCCGATGATAGTGGGAATGTACGTGACATTTGCGATTGCAGCAATGTCACTCGCGCCCGTAGTATCGGCAGATGAGTCTGAAGATATACCAACGAACGCGCAGAACACAGGAGTTCATGACTCTCTGGTTGCAGCCCTGACACACGCGAACCTAGTGTCCGCACTGCAGGCAGACGGCCCCTTCACGGTGTTCGCACCGACCGACGAGGCCTTCGCAGCGGCGGGGATAGACCTGGCGGCATTCGACACGGACGAGGAAAACGC
>Ga0315315_10003309_pt1 | contig 14808 bp, 8 predicted proteins | sample M140m3416metaG_FD_203699 | JGI IMG/M metagenome (GOLD analysis project Ga0315315, IMG submission 203699) | Ammonia-oxidizing marine archaeal communities from Monterey Bay, California, United States - M1 40m 3416 | ecosystem: Environmental > Aquatic > Marine > Intertidal zone | place: USA...
ACTTTGCTGATAAGATGCGCAGCAGGACGAAATCACGGACAGATGCGCCAAGTGTGCATTTCCTTCCAGCTCCGATCGAACGCCGCATTCACTCACCCCTGGACCGATCCCGTTCAGGACGGTGGTAATGACCCTGCCCGGCCCAGCCCCGGCCTCCGCCGTCTCCAGGACCGATGCGCTGAGGCAGAGCTCGGCGAGGCAGTGTCCCACCTGCCTCCGGACTCCGGCCGTCGCCGCGTCCGTGGCCTCGAGGAACAGGCCGAGGAGGGGACCGACCAGCTCGTCCGCCATGGACATGGCCTGGGAGGGGCCCCCTGCGGCTCCCCCCCCGACCCCGGCGAGGGACGCGAGGTCCCGCCGCAGCAGGACGGCCGCGAGGGTCGCCCGGGGCGCCCAGCTCCCCGCAGACGACGGATCCCTCCCCCCCTCAAGCAGGATGCCCACCAGGCCAGCGATGCGGTCGGATGTGGAGAGGGAGGAAAGGTGGGCCTCGGCCTCGGCGGTGGCGCCGCCGCCTGGACTAAGGAGAGCGTCGAGCAACTCTCTCGTTACCGCCATGGTTTTATCTCATTCATTCATTAATGTCCGGGAGCAGATAGGTGATCGATAGGTGATGACAATCATAATATGACGAGTGAGGGGGATACCATACTAGTCTACTCCTAGTAGTAGTAAAACTAACTAACTAACGTCCGAGGTCCGAGCCGGCCTTGCTTCGCGCATTTAATTTTTTGGCGCGGTACAGACGAGTCTTTTGAGTCGTCGTTGCCTCGATCTTCCTTGACCGTTCTCCAGTTTCAGTTGGATATTACTTGCTAGTAGGCATCCATTTTGGGCATCGGCTAACTGAAGAGTGGAACGAAAGCAACGGCAGCCCCACCGAAGAGCAGGCCGCAAGAGAGATGGCAGCTGGTAGCAGCGCCCGGCAGCCGGCGCCCGAGGTGGGGGAGGGGTGGAAGTTCGTCGACGTGACGAGGAAGTCCGGGGCGTCGGCGGGCTCCACCGACCGGTACTGGCTGGTTCAGCCCCACTGGGTGGAGGTTCCGGAGCAAGGCCGAGATCCGCCGGTTCAAGGACGCCCTGGGCCGCAGTGGCGGTGACGAGGCCGTGGCCTGGAGGGACATGAAGGGCACCTCCCCCGCGAAGAAGAAGACGCCGAAGAAGAAGGTGCAGAAGGCGACGCCGAAGAAGAGCGCCGTGGTACCAAGAGACAACCCGAAGGAGAACTCGACACCGCCCGAGGGAGGCGTGGGCGGCGACGTGGGTGCGGTAAAGGAAGAGCCTTTTCCTGGCGCGAAAAAGCAGTACTCGATCTTCTCATGGGTTAGTGCTGCAGCCTCCAAAGTTATCGGCAATGACAGCGAGCTTCAGGACAGGTCCATAAATGCGCCCAAGAAGAAGGAGGTGGACACCAAGGCGAAGAAGGCCGAGGCTATCAAGGCAAAGGGTGCGAAGAAGATCTTGAAAGGCAAAAAACCCTCCAGAATAGTAGGTAATGCCAAGGCTGCCGAGGTGGACGAAGACGAGGACATTGCTGATGTTTCTGAGGTCGAGGAGGAAGCAATCGCACCCTCTGCTAAGAATAGCAAAGCAAAAGGCACGAAGCGGAAGAACGTGCTGTCTGATACAGACGACAATCACATCGTGTGCGGAGAACTGGCAAGCGTAAAGGAGCAGGCGATCGGGAGAATCTTCAGGCAAGGGCAGACGTCGGAAGTAACAGTCACAAGGATTATACTTCGCGGACCTGATGGAGAAAGGTGCCTGGACGACTGGACGATTGAACGCAACGCAGACGAAAGCGTGCTACAGGCTGCAACATCAAATTTTGACTAACGCACAATCAGCTACAAGATGCAGGCTGTGCGTAATTAGAATTGGCGCAATGAAGCAGCTCGGCTTGGGATCAAATAAATACATACATAAATAATGTAGTCGCCACGTACTAGACTACTAATACTATTACGAGCTCGTAGTATATATACGGAGAGAAACGTTTAGCTGCATCATAAGCACATTATGCTCAATCAACTATTTACCGCCAACCTTTAAGACATTCACGGTAAATACAAGGGTCGCGTCGCTTGGGATAGAAGGATGAGAACCCTTCCTTCCATATCCCATGGCGGGAGGAATTGTGATCACACGCTCTCCTTCGACCTTCATTCCCACGATGCCCTTGTCGAGCCCCTTGATCACTTCGCCGGTACCAGGACGGAAGGTGAAGGGGTTTGCCTTGGACTTGTTTTTGTCGAAAACTTTTCCGTCAGACAAAAGGGATCCCTCGTAGTTGATTGAGACGCTCCTACCAGGCTTAACAGCGGCCCCGGCCCCCACCACTATGTCGCGCACCAAGATTCCACCATCAAGGCGCCGCTCGCTTGTGAGAGACTTGGGCGGAACAATCTTCTTCGAGTGCGCATCGAACTTCTTGGCCTCCTTATCCCCCTCCTTTAAGTGCCCCTCCCGCATGGCAACAACTTCGGCGAGTTCCTTCGCCTTTTTCTTTGCAAGTTCCTTCCTCTGTTTCTTTGTAAGACGTTTCGCGACCTCGTCTTTGTCTTCGGAAGATGCCACTTGTTGGTCCCTGTCCCCCTTTGAGTCCAACTTTCGTTTCGTTGAACCCGCAGATTTTCCCCCTTCTTCAACGCTGCAATCATCATCGCTCTCTTTGTCCATATCAACTTTGCGAGCTGCAGCCAGCGCTGCCAACTCATTCTTAAAGTCCTCCTCGTCGACAAAGACGTCGTCGCTGTCCTCATCATCATACGCCATGAAGATGTCGTCATCGGAATCCTCCTCCCCGTCCTCGTGAGTGTTTGGCTGATCGTTCGCGACCACAGTCCCGAACAGATTTACGTAGGCCACGCCAGCATCGCCTGAAACTCCAACGCTCAGGGTAGTGGGCCCGCTAACCGATAGACCGAGGCCGGTCACCGTCCTTGGGGCCTCCCCGCGCCTCCATTCCCATAGGGTCATGTAGTCCCCTTCGCCGTCGTCTTCCTCCTCGTCGTGAATTTCGTGCGGTTGCAGGGAAGTCGAGACTGATAATTTGGCCTTGCCGGCCCCCTCTCCGCCAACACCTTCGCTATCATCCTCCTCAACCTCCTCGATTGCGGCGCTACAGATGTTGAGTCTCACCCCGTCCGCGACGAACAGCCTCGCGGCCCGGTCCGACGGCTGTATGGGAAAGGCGAAGGCGGATCCGAGGGGAAAGTCCCGCATGCGAAACTTGGAGAGATCGCTGTCGGCGGGCTGCATGGCCCGAACCCCAGGGTAGGATTCGCCATCGCTCATCGTCGATCTTGATTTGCGAGGATGACGGATGTAAAGTTAGTTCCACAGCTCGCTCAGCTGCAGAGAAGAAAATAAATAAATAATGAAATAGTGATTACGAGTCGTAAAATTATTAAATTTATCATCTTTTTTTTCTTTGAAATTTGCGGCGGAAGAGCAAGCGAGAGCGGGTGAAGGACGGACGTCTTGAGAGATACATTGTATGCTCGTACTCGAGAGTCCTAGCTAGTAGCATACGACTCCATCATAATGTATTATTACTTAGTATTTTTGTATGAAGGCAAACTATCGTATCTTTTCAGCAAAAAGACAAGGCATAGAGGCCGCCATTTATTTTAATTTTTGCCAACCTCGCGAAAGGGTCCTGTGGTACCCGCCATGTCGGAGTCGAGCATCCCGACCAATGCCGACGCTATCCCCAGCCGAACGAACAGCCCCTTCGTGACCAGGGGGGGTGACCCTGTAGGCTATATGGCGGAGGGGACGAAGACGCCGGCGACGGGCGCCAAGGGAGCGAGGGCGAAGCAGGCGACGCCGGACTCCGCCCCCGCCGGGCCGACCCGGCAGCTGCCGCGGTCCGACCACGTCCCGCACCTCCGCCCCCCGTTCCCGGAGCCGGGTAGCACCCTTGGGACGCTCTTGGTGGGCAATGCGACCGGCGGCGAGGTAGGACGGTACTTTACCCTGGGCAGGCTGGGACGGGGAACCTTCTGCTCCATCCACAAGTGCGTCGACCTGGGCTACCACCACCGCCCGCTCTCGGGCTCGGAAGGCGGCGGAGACGCCGCATGGGGGGGAGCAAGCAGCGACGGGCGAAGGCATCGGGTTGTCGCTGCCAAAGTCGAGCTGTCCGACTTCACCAACTCGGGCGTTCTGGACGGCGAGGCCACGGTCCTGCGCCACCTCAGTCGGCACATGCCGCGCGATTCCATCCCCGCCTATCTCGGTTACGTCAAGGATGTGGGCGGGGGCGGTCATTTGTCCTTGTCGCCAAAGCAGCAGCAGGGGGATCCAGATGGTCAAGGTAGAGACGGATCCAGCTGCAGTGGGGGATTAACCTCGGCCATCATCATGGAGTACCTCCCGGGGGAGGACATGCACCGCCTCCGCGACCGCCACTGCAGCGCACAGGGGGCTGCGGCCCTGAGCCGTGCAAAGAGGGTGGCCAGGAGGACCGAGGGGCCCTCTCCTCGGATGCCGAGCCCGAATGCCACCCGACGGCTTCTTCCGTCGGACGCGACGTACCTCACCGCTAGCGTCATTCTTCCCCTGATCCGTTCGATGCACGAGTGCGGGTGTATCCACCGGGACGTCAAGCCCTCAAACTGCGTCCGGACTGGAACGTCTGGGGAGGACAGGAAATTTAAGCTGGTGGACTTTGGGCTTTCCAAGAGCTTCGTCGTTCCTGCATTCTCCTCGTCCGCCGCCTCCGCTGAGGGAACCGATGGAAGGAGGGTGGTGGATTGGGGGGGTGTCTGGGACCGGCCGGACGGCGTCCCGGACGACGCGCGGGGGGTGTTTCGGGCAGAGCGCCCACAGGCTGACTTTCGGGGAACCTCTATGTATGCATCCCTCCGCGTCCACCAGGGGCGAGATTACTGCCGCAGGGACGACGTCTGGGGCCTTCTATATGTTTTCTGTGACCTGGTATCTGGTGGCCTACCTTGGATGACGCACGCTCTCGAGCGGAACCGAGACATGTGCCAGAGGATCAAGGAGGTGGTTCATGGGGAGAGATCGAGCGTGGATGGAGACGGGGAAGAAAAGCCCGACGGAGATCAAATAGCCCTTCTCCTCATGGGAGCTGACTATCACACCACAAAGCACAAGCGGGATCAGTATGTTAAGGCGTTCGATGAGAAGAATCCTGGCGCTGAGCTTCCCCCCGAGGAGCTCCTTCCAACGGTGGCTCTTCCCCTACCGATGGCATCAGACGAGATGAAGATTGGATTACTCCGAAAGGCATTTGATCACGTTGCGAACCTCGATTACTATGACACTCCGGATTACTCGCTGCTCGAGGATTGCCTGAAGGGATTTATCGACGACGAGGAGAACAACCCCCATGCTGCCAACGAGGACGAGATTGATCCCTTCGCCCAGGCCGATATTGTTCCCCTCGCGTGGAACCACAGCGCCGTGGACGCCGAGGTCCTCCGCAGGAAGAGGGAGGCGAAGAAGATGGGCAGCAGCGCAGACGCCGTCGACCCGGACGGCACGCTGGTGGAGGACTGGGCCCGGGACCGCAAGCTCCTTCCCAGGTTCGAGGTGTGCGGCACGGACGCGCACGATCCCCTCGAGACCGAGGCCGTCAGGGAGGCCGACCGCGACAAGAGGGCGGCCTACGAGGTCGCGGCGGCAGCCGCAGAATCCGCCGAGAGGGCCGGCGACCTGGCCGCGGCGAGGGAGGCGGCGGCCGCCTCGCGCCCCCCCCCGATGCCCGCCGAGGCGGAGGACCTGACCCGCCTCCCCCTCGAGCTGCAGCTGAGTCTGGCCGCGGTGGAATACAACGCCTGCAACCCCGGGACGATCCCGCCGCACCTTGCGCTGCGCGACTGGATGGCGCTGGCGACGGCGCTGTTGTATAGAAGGTGGCCAGTGGGGAGGTTCGAGCGGGGCAACCATCGCCAGGAGGGGGACGGCTACAAGCGCGAGTTTCTGGTCAGGCTCGCTGGCAAGTGCCTCGACGCGGCCACGCCCTTCGGGTCCTTCACGAGGAACGGGGACTGCTTCTACCTTCCCCCCGGGGAAGGGCCGGCGGCGGAAGCGAAGGAGGCGAACGGGACGCCGCGCCCGCGGAGGAGGAAGAGGAAGATCACCGCGCTGATGGCAGCCTCCGCGAAGGGCCGGCCGACGACGCCAAGGCTGGAGCTCTCCAGGGCGTTCTCGGGCCTGCGGGGTATCCTCGATCTCGAGAAGGAGCGCAAATACGCCCCGCCTCCGTCCCTGTCCTTCCGTGGGTAGGGGAGGCGGGCAGTTTGACAATTCTGGCTCCTCGCTTACATTATGAGAGCCAGCTTTGCCATGTGCACGTTGCTGCCCTCCCGAGCTCGTTCGTGCTGGAACAGAAAAGTATAGGCTAACGCTAAAACGTATACATACATACATACATACATACATACATATATCATGATGTGGTTGATGATACTATGCATAGTTGGACTCGTAAATATAACATACGAGCGTAGTATGCATGTTATGCATATGTACTCTACTGCGAGGAGAGGGGGTGGAGGTGGGAGCCGCAATCTGCACAGTCCCCAGAATTCAACAACAACGATCTGACGGTATTCCCTGCCATGTCGAAGCGTCATAGCATTGTCCTGAAGAAGAGTTCTGGTCGAAAGGTTGCTGATAAGGACACTATTTGGGAGAAAGTGGACGAGGTCTGGAAAGAGTACCCTTCATCGGCAATAGCGAGAGGGCACATTCTTGCGTACCGGCTAATAAAGAAAGCACTGGAAATCGATGGTCGGAACGACTATCTTGGAAATGGATTGCATTGCAACGTCAGGCGGGACTTTATTGATTGCGACAAAGGCGTTAGATTAAGACTGAAGAAAGATGATTAAATGAAAATATTAATTCACCACGACCAACCGTTTCACGTATAATATTGGTAACACTAATCTAGTAAACTTGGTAGTACGTACGAGCGCGTATTTTGTTAGACAAAAAAAGTGTATCAGTTAGATCGAATCTATGCATAATATGCATACTAGCTAGAGTACGAGCTCGTAATATACATTATTTTTTATTTTTTCATGTACACTGCTACTAATTACCGCTACTACTACTCTAGAGTAGAGAGAGTACGAGAGTACTCTAGTAGTAGTAATTAGTATTGCCTATACGTATATATACCATGCATACGACGAAAATTTTTGACATTTTGGGATGGAGTGATTTTGTAGAGGGATGCCGCGAAAAGACGGTCACAATCAATTTCCTGATGGGGAGGACCACACCTCTTGATTATACGCTAAAAAGAGCTCGCTGATACGGCAACAGATCGCTAGCAAATTGTTAGCCCGGTCTCCAGACCCCTACGGCTCCTTGTGCTTCCCCCCTGCGGGCATCTCACACTGCGACGTAGGAGCTCCTAATCCAGGGTCCGTCCAGTACATCTCTAGGTCACCCAGCATGCTTACCCGACTGCACCTGCCCTATGTAATGGTTTCTGCCAACACGTGCGGACAGCGGATTGATGCACTGAATTTTTTGTTTACTTGAGCTCGTAGAAAATCAACTATAAGGTGTGGTTGGTCGGTATGCTCTAGAAACGAGCTCGTAGTACTTACTACTAGCTAGTAGTATCTACAAAAAGGAGAGCAATGCTGTCCGCCCCCCAAATCCACCCCGTGACACAAGAAGCGAAAAGCATCGCCCGCCCCCTCAGCTCCTGCCCACCGCCGGGGTCTTCTGCGCCCCGCCCGCCGCCCCGATCGCCGCCACGATCGCCGCCATCGCCCGCCGCCGCCCCGCCCCGCTCCTGCTGCTGCCGCTGCTGCTAGCGGGCGGCTACAGGGTCTCGTCGTCGTCGTCGTCCCTCTCCGGATCCTTCGCCGGCCGCACCTCTTCCGGGCGCGCCTCGGTCCCGGCCTTCGCCGTCCTCGCCTCCCCCCGGGCCGGCGGCGGGGGGGGCGGCAGGGGCAGGCGGATCGGTGGTCCAGGGGGCGGACCCGGAGGCGGAGGCGGGGGAGAGGTGCGCCGCTGCCTCGACCGCCGGGAGATGACCGAGTCGGACGGCATCGCCGGCGCTGCGGCCATGGCGGGCGCGACAGGATGCGACGCGTCGGCTCCCCCTCCCCGGGGGGACGGCCCCGGCCCAGCCTCAGCCTCAGCCGCCGTTCCCCCTCCCGTCGCCCGGCGCGACGAGGCGCTGTTCGTCCTGGCGGGCAGGGTCGCCCCCTCGGACGAAGACGATGGCTCCGAATCCGGCTCCGAATCAGAATCCGACGGGGACGGGGCGCCCCCCCGCCAGGCCGAGGGCTCCCCCTACCCGCTCCTGGACCCGCCCCGGCGCATTCCGGACCCCTACGGCTGGATGAGGTCGGACGACCGCTCCTCGGACGAGGCCAGGGCCCACCTGACCGCCGAGAACGCCCATACCGAGGCGGCGACCGCCCACCTCGGAGGGCTGAGGGACGTGCTCTACCGCGAGATGGTCGGATCCCTCCGGGAGACCGACCACACGGTCCCCACCAGGGGCGGCGGCTACTGGCACTACCGCCGGACCTTCGAGGGGAAGGCCTACCCGGTGCACTGCCGTGCCCCCATCGCCGGCGCTGAGGGGGAGGGGAACCAGGCGTCCGCCTCCGCGCCCGCCTCCGCGTACGCCACCCGGGTCGAGTGGGATGCCACCGCCCCCGGGGCCGAGGAACGCCCCGTCCTTCCGGGGGAGGTCCGCTACCTAGACGAGAACGCCCTGGCCGAGGGGAGGGACTACCTCTCCACCGGATCCGTTGCGATCAGCCCCTCCTCCAAACTCCTGGCCTACACGGCCGATTTCACCGGGGACGAGACCTACGGCCTCTTCGTGACGGACCTGGGCACCGGGCAGGCCGTTGACGGCCTCGACGGGGGCAAGGCTGGGCCCGAGTGCGACGCCACGGCCGTCTGGGCCGCCGACGACTCCGCCCTGTTCTATGTCACCATGGACGATGCCCACCGACCGTACCGGGTGTACAGGAGGCGGATCGGCGCCGCTGCCGCCGCCGGGGACGAGCTCCTCTTTGAGGAGCCGGACGATCTCTTCTGGGTGGGGATCGGCAAGTCGGCAGACCGCAGGTACCTGTTCGTGGAGACTTCCTCGTCCGAAACCAGCGAGGTGCACTACCTTGACCTGACCGATCCCGAGGCCGTGCTCAGGTGCGTCGCCCGCCGCCGCAGGAGGGTCCTGTATGACGTCGAGCACCGCGAGGGGAGGTGGCTCATCACCACCAACTGGTCCGGAGATCGCGAAGGCCAGGGCGACGGCGCAGGCGGAGCTAACGTGCCCAGCCCCAACATGAGGCTCATGAGCTGCCGCGCCTTCCCCGACTCCGAGGATGCCTGGCTCGACGCGCGGGACGACCTCTACAAGGTCATGTTCGACGGCGGCCCAGAGGTTGCCCTGGACCACGTCCAGCCCTTCCTCCGGCACGCCGTGGCCATCGGGAGGGAGGGGGGCATCCCCCGCGCCTGGATCATCCGCTACGGGGAGGAGGAGTGCCTCAACGACGTCATTGGCTTCGCCCGCCTCTCCTTCCCAGAGGAGTCTTACGACGTCGGCCTCGGGCCCAATCGCGAGTACGGCGCGTCGGGCGTCGTCCTCAGCTACGACTCCCTCGTCACCCCTCTCCAGGGCCTCCTCGTTGACATGGACGATCCCGACGGCGACGGAGGCAGGACCGTCCTGAAGGCCAAGCAAGTGCCAGGGTACGAACGGGACCTGTACGGCTGCGAGCGGGTCGTGGTCCGGTCCCGCGACGGCGAGACCGACATTCCTGTCAGCCTCGTCTACCGGAGGGACGTCATGGACCGTCACCTCGAGTCCGGCGAGCCGGTGCCGGTCCATCTGTACGGCTACGGTTCGTACGGGAGCACCGTCGAGGACGACTTCGATGCGACCCGCCTCCCCCTCCTGAACAGGGGCATGGTATACGTCATTGCGCACGTTCGCGGCGGGGGGGAGATGGGACGGACCTGGTACGAAGAGCCCAAGGGAGCCAAGTTCCTCTGCAAGAAGAACACCTTCAACGACTTTGTCGACGTGGGCCGCTGGCTGGTCGGGGAGAGGGGACTCACCTCGAGCGAGCGGCTCAGCTGCGAGGGCCGCAGCGCGGGCGGCCTCCTGATCGGCGCCAGCATCAACCAGGCGCCCGGCCTGTTCGGAGTGGCCATCCTCGGCGTCCCCTTCGTCGATGTGGTCGCCACCATGACCGACGCCAGTATCCCCCTGACCGCTGGGGAATGGGAGGAGTGGGGCAACCCCAACGAGGAGCACTTCTTGGATTACATGATGAGCTACTGCCCAATGTCCAACGTCCAGCAGGGCGCCTCGTATCCGAGCATGCTGCTCACTGGCGGCCTGCACGATCCACGTGTTCAGTACTGGGAACCGGCCAAGTTTGCCGCCACCCTGCGCCACCTTCAGGACGATTCTTCCGGGCCGGTTTGCCTCAAGATAGACATGACTGCTGGGCACTTCTCCGCATCGGACCGGTACAAGTATCTCAAGGAGCTGAGCTTTGACTACGCGTTTCTTCTCGATCAGCTTGGCCTGGGCAGCGCTGGGTTGCAGTAAGTAATCTCAGACAACGCGAAATATTTATGACGGCCTATTTTTTTCTTCATAAGATTTGTCGCCACGAATTCCTATAGCTACTAGCTAGTAGATTATCCATTGGATACGAGCTCGTAATATACTACGAGCGTAGCTAGTACGAGTAATATAATATAATATATTATGTACATACGCGAGAGTATACTCTAGTCTTCTAGAGTATTACGAGCGCTCGTTTTGTATTATATTATATATATATATATATATATATATATAATGTATGGCATAATTTTACTAGAGTACGAGATCGTGCTATGAGCGTATCTAGCTACTAGCTAGTAGGTACTACTCTCTGCCGCAAGCCACCGCAAGTTCCTCTGCGACTCCGTTGCCCCCTTCGACACAATCCCGGGGATCGTCACAAAGAAAAACATGCCGAACCCATTGCTCTCCTCTTATAGGTCGCTCGGAAGGCGCTCTATCCGTTCGCGAATGTCTGAAGTGCAAAGCGTCTGTGAACAAGAGGAGCTCAGATGGGCCGAGGAGTTGGATACGTATGAGAAAGGCACAAAGTTTACCGACCGGAACCGCATGAGAAAGGACTACACACTTTCGTACCCTGGCCTGTTTCCGTATCACGAGGCGCTTTATCCGCTTCTGGACTACTATTATCACATACCAAACGACCCAGGCTGGATGCAGGGCGCTGGAGCTCCCAGTCCTGTCACCTCAATCGACAGGCGCGCCCCGCCCACCCCCGAAGAACGGCCCTTCCCGGAGTACCTTCCCAATTCAGCCTACGCCATCTACATGTCACTTCTTCCCAGATTTCGGGCCAAGTCTAAAATCTGGAACTTGTTTGATGAGGAAGAAGGAGAAAGGGTTATTGGACTTGGTACTCATGAAGTTGATATCAGCAACCTAGACTTTTTACTTGATTGGGAAACCGAAATATGGGAGGAGGAAGAGATTGTCCTTAAAACTGCAAATGGCATAATTTGGGCAGGCAAAAGCGAGGTCGATCACAATAGTCTAGAATTGATGCAGAGACAAAATGATTCCAATTCAAGCGATCCGAGATTCAGCTTTGGTCCCGACCAAATGCCCCTCGACAATGCATCAAGAGCTGATGTCCTGACCCGAGTGCTTCGACACGCTACATCTGAGCTGCAATATGACCATCGACTTGGACAAGCTGCGATGTTGCTAATGGCGGAATGGAGACTTTTTGATGATGATGCCTCGGACGACTCGGTAGGCAGGGGGACTGATCGTCTCAGTCGTGTGCTCGCAACCATAGCTGCAGGATATGTGCAAAAGTGTGACTGGAGATGTCACGAGCGCTTCTGGGCGACGGAGGATGATAATCCTGTCGCACCTACCCACTACTGTGAAGACTGGAAGAACCTCTCACGCACTCTTTCGACCTTGGTATCAAACGGCATTACGTTTGTGACGGAGAGGCATGCGGAGACCCTTGCTGCATTTGTTGTTCTTGAGTATGACAGTGTAAGCTCCGCCGCAGCGGCTGTCGACCAACAGTTTTTTGAAGCCGACATCGAAGCGAATGATGATGACGAAATAAGCACACCGACAGCAAAGTCGCTTCTACAGCAAAATCTCTTTTACCATCGCAATACGTCTGGCTTCAGCAATGCAACTTTTGAAGATGATGCGATGACAGGTCACGATGTTGGAGAGTCATTTCGAATATCAATGGTATATGCCCTTATTGATGGTTTGGGTTGGCACGCTGGTCGCGATCTATCTAGACTGCATAAGCTTGCTGAGATGCTTGCCGAGTGCGACGATGAAGACGATCTGGAACTCATTAAAAAAACAACGGACTCGTACATCAACTGTATTCGAGCGCTTGTATCGATCGGAGAGAGCACTATCAGAAGATTACCTCCAAATAGTCGGACTGCACAGCTTGGTGGTGCCATCGTAAGAGCACTTGTCTTGGCAAATATCGACGGTGCCGACTCGATTGCCCATAACCCAGGATACATTGGCAAAAAGGCCGAAAGCGTGTTATTGAAGAAGAGCGTTGCTAGTCTCACTCGCTATTCTGACGCTGTTCGAGATGCAGCTGCCAATGTGTCATACGAATGCTTCAAAACAAATACCCCTACTATTATTAAAGTTTGCAAAGGGAAAGTGATCAAGAATGAGGCTCCAGTCAAGGACGTAAGAGATGTCGTTAGAGGTTTATTTCTACGAGACCTTGTTGACACTCGGATATCAGGCTGTGGTTATGGAGATTATCTCGTGTGGTGCAAGCTACCCGTCACCCCACTAGACCCCCTCCTCTACGATCACGGCGTCCAATACCCTGAATACAGTGCCGAAGAGGGTGGAGAGGCTTGGGATATCGACGAGGAGGAGAAAGAACTAACACTCAGGGAGCTTGCTGCACGCTATGATTTTAGCCTGGTTATGCTTCAGAGAACATGGCACGAGCCTTGGACGCCCAAATCACATCGATCCTTCTCGTCTGATCAAAAACTGGCTATCAAAACTCTTTTTCTGTGTTCGTACAGAGTCCGAGTACCAAATGATGTAGCTGAAAGGGTGGCAGCGTACCTTTCTCGCGATTGGTGGCCGGATGATCGCAAGATGTGTTGGTGCCATGACTGCCAGTTGACCAAACTTTCATCTCTACTAAAGCAGAAGGTTACAGCTCGAGAGAGAGCTGTATTAACCAATGCACACGAGACCCACCAATCTCCTGAAAGGCCAAACACCAACATTACAGCAGCTCAAATTCCTGCCACGATGCACAACGTGTGTCTTTTGCGAATGCCAAGCAGTAAGCCACAGAGTGTCGAGAACAGCAATTCCTCAAAAAAAACATTGTTCACCTGCAAATGTAACGTGGCTATGTACTGCTCCAAAGAGCATCGACAATATCTCATGCAGGATGGGCACAAGCGGATGTGTGGTACTCCACCTTTCCGACCTCACGGGATCGACGAAGAATTGCTATGTCGGGAGGTTCTTGCAATATCATCGCAAGAAGATGCTGAAGGGAATAGTGCAGCAGTTGTGATTGACCAGGGCACCATTGATAATGGCGAAGATGCAGACGCAGACGCAGACGGAGACGCTGACAGCGACGATCTGGCAGATGACAACCAAAGCTGTTGGGAAAGTGTAGACAGCAATGATGAAGATGACTTCATGTCATCATGCAGGACAAGAACGGAGACAATCTCAAAATATTTTGAAAGTAGGGCATACAGCAGGCAGGCAGTTCAGAGGACCGGCCTTGTCCATAATGGATAGAATCACATTGACCAACTACTCTAGCTAGTAGCTAGTAATGGGGATCGCTACTCTATTAAGTTCGCAGGTTAACTAGAGCAGTATAATATGCATCATGCATGTAGTACAATGCGACGACGAGCTCGTATGATTCCTGTTGACGGTGACAATTTGACTGTTACTTCTACGTAGATGTAATGTGTCCATACTCTAGTAGTACCTAGTATGCATACTATTCATACTACTAGCTAGTATGCATACTAATTAGTAGTACTACTAGTGGGAAGTATGACGCCATGACGGCTATGACCCCACGAAATAAAAAATAATGACAATACGGGCTCGTAATATAATTGCCCGAAACAACTGGACTCCCACAATTTCACCATTCCACGAACCATCTCCCACATGCGTTTTCCATATCCACACAGTGAAGAGACCATGACCACAAGAGGACGACTGCGTCCCAGATTCGCTACTACCCTGCTGCTCCTTCCGTCGATCGCTGGAAGGTTGACGGCATCCGATTTATCACCGATGACTGCGGAACCGTCGGCGTTGGCTGTCGTCGTTCCGGACAATGTCGATCCCTCACCAGACCGGTCAGTTGCACTCGAACGTGACGGCAGCCACCGTCGACTTGAAGACCTTGATCCAAGCTATGACCCCGGACCTTTTCCTGAATGCTTGGGCGAAATTGCCGAGGATTGCGTGGCTATGATCGAGGCACGGGCCTCGGACGTGTACACCATAATCGTGAGGCCGCCGGTGTTCAACTACCACCGCGTATTGATACGCGTTGACGAGGATAACTTGGTAGACCATGTCCCCGCCAGAGGGTGATAAATAGGAAGAAAGACAAATTAACGGCTTTTTGCAGGTCGACTTTCCCAAGTGATTGCTAGCTACTTACTTGCCTCTGTAATAATATTTATATTTGGTTCATGCATCAGCTCCGTTCGACCTATATTATTTAT
>Ga0315315_10003310_pt1 | contig 14807 bp, 9 predicted proteins | sample M140m3416metaG_FD_203699 | JGI IMG/M metagenome (GOLD analysis project Ga0315315, IMG submission 203699) | Ammonia-oxidizing marine archaeal communities from Monterey Bay, California, United States - M1 40m 3416 | ecosystem: Environmental > Aquatic > Marine > Intertidal zone | place: USA...
CCAACTCCTGCCCCGACCAAACTCTTTCTCCGAAGTCTCCATCGTGACGGGAATTATGTGGGAGGCTATTGAAACACAGCGCCCCTCGGCGTGGCGAGTCGTCTTTAAGGGCCTAACCCTCCTCGAGCATCTCGTCAAGAACGGATCCGAACGTTGCGTCGACGATGCCCGCAACCATTCTCACGTCCTTCGCAATTTGAATCGGTTTAATTACTATGAGGGCACCGTTGACAGGGGCGTCGGGGTTCGCGAGAAGTCTAAGCAGCTGATTGAGATACTGAGCAGTGATGACAACATTCGGGAAGAAAGACAGAATGCGCGTAAGATGCGTGAGAAGTTCAGCGGCTCATCCATGACGGCAACCTCCGGTGGTGGTGGTGGTGGCGGCGGCGGTGGGTATTCTGGCTACGGCAATGACGACAGCCAGTGGCAGAGCGGCGGCGGAAGCAGCGGCGGCCGCTACGGCGACGATCGCGGAGTGAGCGGCAGCAAGGGATACGGCGGTAGATATGGCGATAGTGGAATTGATTCGACCGAGCCTGCTCCTACTTTTGCGGCCATTCCTGACGAGCCTTCTTTGCCGAAGAAGGTAAAGAAAAAGAAGAAAAAGAAGAAGGCCGTCGCAGACGCTGCTGATCCTGATCCTGCTCCTGGTAAGTCAGTTTGTGCTGATTGAGCATCTGTAATAATTTATATATTCGAGCTCGCACGTCTAACCCACGTCCACCACTTGTGTCTCTACTGCACTTACTCTCCGCGCCCGCAGCACCAGAGGTGGACCTCTTTGACCTTGGTTCCGACCCTGCGCCGGCTCCCCCCGTCGCCACCGCGGCCGTGGCTGACGAGTTCGATGCCTTCGCCGCAGCGAAGACGGGTGGCGACGATAGCTTTGGCGATTTTGGCGGCGCCGACCCATTTGCTTCTCAGCCTGCGCAACCCCAGCAGCCTCAACAACAGTTCGACACTTTCAGTCCTATCCAGCAGGCTAATGTCCCGCAAATGGGCGCTGCTTCGAACTTAAATGCGGTCAATAACGCCTTTGGCAATATGAACATGGGACAGCAGCAGGGAATGAACGGAAGTTTTGCGCCCAATGGAAATGCTGCCCCAAATGTCATGAGCGGAGGAAATCCACAGATGTCGCAGCAGCAGGTCATTGCCAATAATGACGATGACGACTTTGGAGATTTTGGAGGCGCCTCAACGGCTTCTGCCACTGCAGTTTCCTCTATGCCGACCATTGCAAAGGATCCAATGGCAGGCCTGATCAACCTCGACAGTCTAACAAAGAACACCTCAAAGGTGAACAAGACGATGAGTCCTATTCGTTCTAATGACGCGGGCTCGCAATACATGCAACAAATGCATACGCAAGGTAATGCACAGAACATGACCGCCCAGGTAAGTCTCGGTGGCATTCAAGGGCGGAAATTGTTCCTATGTTTTCTGATGATTTCTCACCTATTTTTATGTCTCGACCCCTATCCCCCCTCGACCACCCAACTTACCACGCAGGGCGGAGTCAATGTTTCGACCGGAGGGTCTGATGCAATCTCCAAAATGTTTGCTCCATCTGCTCCCCAGCAGCAGCAGCAGATGGGAGGCATTAATCAAGGCTATGTAGGCCAAGGCAACATGATGGGCGGCGGAATGCAGGGACAGGGCATGCAGGGAGGCATGGGTATGCAGGGAGGCATGGGTATGCAGGGAAGTATGAATCAAGGTCAAATGGGCCAAGGTAACATGATGGGTGGCGGAATGCAGGGAGTTATGGGAGGGGTGAACCAAGGGAGCATGCAAGGAAATATGATGGGCGGCAACATGCAGCAGCAGCAGATGGGCATGGGAGGCATGAACCCAGGGATGATGGGCGGACCAATGCAAGGAGGTCAAATGGGAGGCATGTAGATCGTCAAGCGAGTCTTTCTCTGAATGAAATTCCATTCAACAAACTTGTACTCTCCGCCGAAACTAATACAATAGAATCAGTTACGTGTATGCATATAGTACTACTACAGTATTAGTACTAATACTCTAGTAATAGTAGTAGGAAGTACCCATACTCTAGAGTATGCATACTACTCTAGTACGAGCTCGTTGCTCGTACGTGAAATACTATTGCTAGAGTACTAGCTAGTAGGAATTGCTCCTTTCATCAGTTTTGCGGCGCGCGCCAAAAATGATCCTTCACTCCCATGCCTACAACATATTTTTACAGTGTTGGTAGATCTACTGCGTCCGACCACCCGACCGCCAACCGCGACGGGGACAAGCGAGCATGTCCATTTCATCTGCCGAAGGCCCCGGGGCCCAGAGGTCAGATCAGTGCGAGGATGGTGCTGTTGTTGTTGCTCGTGCTGCTACCCAGCGAGATCAGCTGACTTCCTCTGACCGGCTGCCTCCCAGTCAGGACTGCGTGTCGGAGGGTGGGGAGGAGGACGACGGGCTGCTCTTCTCGTGCCGGTGCGAGTCGGCGCGCTCTGTTGCTACGCTGCTCTCCTGCCTTCGTCACGTTTCCGCCGGATCCATCTCGTCCGGAGGGGCGGCGGGAGATGGCGCTCTCACGCAGGCCCGACGCAGCCGGGCGGAGCTTTCGCTATCGGCCATCGACCACGCAGGCGCCAGGCGCTCGGGACGGGTGCAGCACGCAACGGTGTTTGCTAACGAGCGGGGTTTGACCTTCCATGTCCACGGCACAGCCAAGCAGAGCCAAGCCAGCGTCGACATGAACGTGAGCAAATATTCTGTCCTGTCGTTGTGTACCCTTTTTCTCATGTCTCTAGCTGTTGTCTGGCTGCTAGCTGTGGGCTTATGGGTCCCCATTATGGCATATACAGATGTAAGACGTATTCTCTCGCAATTTGCTGCGTTAACTGACATGATTCTTCTTTCTCAACTCATTGAACCAATTGGATACCAGGTCGGTCTATTCAGCGACTATTATGTTTCCGAACAGGTCGTCCCAATTGATGTTGACGAAGATGAAATCCAGACTTCCTCGCAATCGCAGCAAAAGGAAATAATCAAGGGAGGCGAATTCTCTATAAATCTCACGACTGTCCTCGAATGTCTTCATGTATTGGGCACCAATTCCCTAGACCGCATCAAGCTCTGCCTTTCCTACGATCTAAACGACGCCATCTTTCGCATTGAGCTTCTTGAACAGGACAGCATTGGAGCCAACGTCCCTGGTTGCGGAGGTGGAATTGTCTCAACTTGCACCATTCCTGGCTTATCTGTTTCTGACGATGAAGATTATGGCGTATCTAGTCTTGCCATCGCCTTCCGCTCCTGCCCAATCGTCGCCCGCGCCATAGTCAAAAGTGACTTTCTCCGCGACGCCGTAGTCGAAATTAGCGACGTCCAAGGGGCAGCCTCTGTCACAATCGGCATTTCCCCGGGCGGAGTTGACCTCGCCGCTATCGGATTCTCTTCTGAGTGCCAGGTATCTCTTCCGCATGCTAGCAATGCCGCAGTGTTCGTCAGCCTCGAGTGCGACCCCCCCTGCCTTCACGCGAGGACTTACCCCATCCATTCTGTACTGTCTGCTATGCGCGGGCTCGAGATCGCATCCGAGACCTGCATCAGCATCAACAAGAACGGCATGGTTGCAATCCAGCATCAAGTTTTAGATGCAGTCGGGAGCGGTCAACCTAATTTTGTCGATTTTATAATGGGTTGCCTTCTGAACGAAGACGAAGATGATGAGGCACACGATGAGGTGGACGTTTCTCAGGAGCTAGAACTGCACTTGATGTCGGCTAGCCAACGAAGTGCAGATGTGCCATCCCATCGGCGAGAACGCGAGGAGCAGCATGTCGCGACACCGGCCTCGCCAAGGAAAAAAGATGCAGAACGGGAAGAGCTGATGCGACGTCTTGACGGAGACAGTGGTAGCGAGGATGATGACACAAAGAAGAGCAACCATGATTTCGAAAACTCTGAAACCCCTCCATCGTCGGGAGGAGCAAGATTCGATCCGCTATCGACTGAGCAATCTTCTAGACCAAATCGCTTGCAAGTCGAGATGGGTCTGGGGCGAAGGGAGCGCAGGAGTCGATCTAGGGTGAGCAAGGCGGTGCCTCAGAGCAGGAGCTCTGATGAAGGGGATCGTAATCGGGAAACAAAGGGGCGCAAGAGGCCGTCTCCGACACTGACCCGCGAACCCCATTCCTCGAAAAAAAGGAGAGACGATCAGGATAGCGACGGCACCAATGGTGAATCAAGCGACCGTGAAGGATATTTGGACGTGAATGCCAAGATAATTGCTTCACCAGAGAGAGACAACAGGAGGAGCAGATATGAAGACGAAGCTCCGTCATCACCAGAGCTCATGTATGGCGATGAGAGGCTTGGTGTTTCTGTCGATAGATTGACGAACAGGTCTAAGGCGAATGTTTCTCGCGCCTTCTCTGACGACGATACAGACGATGACTTTGTCTAAGGCGGGACCTTTTGCCCCTTCTTGAATGAACTACGTAGCTAGCGGAAATAGTACTCTGTGTATACATTCTTCAGATTATTATTTTATGCTTGAAAACGTCCTCTCCGGGTCCGTGGCAAAATGCGCGCGTACTAAGTAGAAATAAAAAAATAATTATTTCAGTATTATTATTGAAAAAAAGGCCAACAAGGACCCAGCGACACTTATTTACCGTCGTATGCGAGCCTTGTCGGGAGCGGCCTCAGCAGCGGTTGCAACATTCTGCTTTCGGACGTCCTTCTTGAACCATTGTCCTGCGAGTATCCCATCACGGACACTTGATTCTCTGACCATGAACGAGAGTCGCGGATACCAAGGCGGTTATGACGGAGTTGGGAGTGGCGAGGCATACCGCGGCCGTGGTGGTGGCGGTGGCCGTGGTCGTGGTCGTGGTCGTGGCCGTGGCCGTGGTCGTGGTCGTGGTCGTGGTCGTGGTCGTGGTTGTAGCCAAGGGATAGGAGTGAGTGGAAGAGGTGATCATGGAGGTTCTCGTGGAGGTGGCGGTGGCCGAGGCAGAGGCCGTGGCGGGTACGACTGGACAAAGCACCTACCGGTTGACCATCCAATGCGACGGGGATTTGGTCCGGACCCCTCACGAGGTAGGGGTCGCAACCGCGATCGCATTCAAGTTTTACCAAACGAAAAATTGCAGCATAGCGAATATCCACTGGGCGACGGCCTCGGCGAAGGCTGGGCCCAAGGAGAAAGTCAATCCGAGCGGGACATCACCATGACCGAATATGCAGCTTACTACGAGCGACGCTCTGCCTTGAGAACAAAAGGGATGATAAAAGATCAACGTGAATTTGAGCGAGTGGCGGTGCACGCCGAGGAGGAAAGGCGAAAGAAACAGGAGGAAGACGCAAACATGATCTTTTCTTCCGCAGGAGAGTCTGCTGTAGAAAACGAGGGAGCAGCAGAAAAGGCTGCCCGCGATGCTGTGTTGGCCATGTCCGAAGAAGAAATAGAAGCCGCTCTTTCTCGACACGAGGAACGACAGGCCATGTCTAAGTATGCGCTGGATTTGAAGCCCGAGAAATTGTTTCTGAGCGCAAATATACGTCATGAGTTGATGAGAGCCGTGGAAAAACTTTCTGACGCGAAAAGGAGGCGGCTTGGACCGGAAGAAAAAAGACGATCACCAAAGAAACGAAGCGGCCATGGTGAACAAGACTCGCAGGCGTCATATTTTAACGTGCCTCGCAGTGTCGAACCAGATTTATACGACAATGCTGTGTTAGCAAGAATGAAAAGACCGCTGTACCAACGCATGCTAAAGCAACGGAAGAAGCTGCCTGCCTATCAAATGTCCTGCTCAATCGCCGATACACTCTTGGCGCCGAAGGTATCTATGGCGGTAATATCTGGAGAGACTGGGTGCGGGAAGACAACTCAAGTCCCTCGCATCCTTATTGAAAATGCGGCTAAACGAGGTATGGGACGGATCAACATTTTGGTGGCCCAACCCCGTCGAATTGCCGCCATTGGAGTGGCCGAAAGAGTTGGCGAGGAAGGTGGTACTGGCAAAATGCCTGGTGAATCGGGTTGCGACGTAGGCTATCACATTCGGCACGATCGTCGAGTGGGTGACGACGCCAATATTGTGTTTGCAACTACTGGTATTGTTCTCCGCATCTTGGCCGGCGATGCACTACTCCAAGGAGTAGATGTGGTGATAGTGGATGAGGTTCACGAGCGATCCGCGGACGGCGACTTTTTACTTACAGTGCTAAGAGAGCTCGTGAACAGTGACGAGCGCGGCCCTGCTTCCAAAAGACCACTGAAGTTAATTCTCATGTCTGCCACTGTTGATGCTGACTTCTTTGTAAACTATCTCAAGGAAGCTGCCCCCCCCAACAAAGTCAACTCGATTCCAGTTCTTCATATCAAGGGCGTTGCCCACCCGGTCAGAGACTTCTATTTAGAAGACGCGATAGATGCTTGTTCTGCCGTCCTCTCAGAAAGCAATGATGTCTTTGATCTAACGACGGGCAAGGGTTGGAGTGGTCGTGGTAAGAAGTGGAGCAACAAGAACGGACGGCGTGAGTTGTCAGATGAGGAAGAGCTTATCCGGTCCAATCGCTACGAACACGTTGATAAAAAATACGCAAGTGAACGATGCGCTGAATTTGTTACTGAATTTGATGTGCGGGCGAAGGTATCCGAGAAAGAAAGTCATCTAAAGTCTTTGTCGTCTGGAGATCTGCCTCTCGGCCTCGCTTTTCATCTCGTATTTTTTCTGGACAAAAAACATCGCCCGAAAGATGGTGGGGATGGAGCTGTCCTTGTCTTTCTACCAGGTTACGACGATATAGCCAAATTGAACGACGCTTTCAAGGCAGCTGCAACGGGCGTGTACGCTGATGAGGTATCGAATCTTCATGTGATTACTCTTCATGGGTCAATGCCAACCTCAGAACAACGAGAGATCTTTAGGAAGCCGCCTGGGAATAAAAGGAAAGTCGTTTTGTCTACAAATGTCGCCGAGAGCTCAATCACAATTGACGACGTTGTGTACTGCCTTGATCTTGGCAAACATAAAGAAAAGACATATGACCCTATTGCTGGTATTTGCTGCCTCCTGCCTACATGGATTTCCAAGGCGAGCGCAAGGCAACGCAGAGGACGAGCAGGTAGGGTACGAGCTGGCGAATGTTTTCACCTCTATCCATCCTGGTATGTTAAAGATGGGGATGGGATAGATAATGAAGCAAGGATTCAAATTACGTCTTGCGAAGATAATGATCCTGCATTTGATGGCGATGTCAAGCTTCAAGCCTTCGCTCTCCCAGAAATGCTTCGCACGCCTCTTGACGAGGTCTGCCTGAGAGCAAAGTACCTTGGTCTTGCACCAATAGGATATGGCGGTGTTGAGCGATTTCTTTCCAAGTGTCCGTCGCCCCCCGGCCCCTTGTCACTTTACAACGCCATGGAAGCATTAGGTCCCTCTGATATGCACTTGCTAGAAGCCAATACGGAAGCCCTTACTCCAATGGGCAAGGCCGTTGCGTCCGTCCCTGTTCCGCCTCGAATTGGCCTCGCTCTGATGCTATCAAATAGCTTGGGATGTGAGGAAGAAATGCTAACGGTGTGTTCTCTCTTGTCAGGCCGATCGCCGTTTTATGCACCCATGGAGATGAAAGCACAAGCGGATCGGGCAAAGCGCTCGTTTGCAGAAGATGTACCTTCAGACCTGTACGCTTCTGTTCGCGCGTATGAAGCCTGGGAGCAGGCCGAAAGCAAACGAGAGGGTTGGTCATTCTGCCGCTCCAATTTTATTTCTCGACAAGCCATGTTAGCAGCAAGATCAAATCGACGACAACTCTCTCGCGAAGTCGAAGCTTCTAAACTTGGAATTTTCGCTCATGGTTTGATGATTGCCGATGGGAGAACAGAAAGTGCTGATGCAAAACACGATTCAAATCGCCTCTGGGAGAGATGGGGGCGTGTCATGGGGGTGCTTGCTGCGGCGTTTGGCTCACACTTGGCGCGGCTAGATCACGGTGGCACTGGTAAGTGCCGTTGCCCAGTCTATACGAAAGGACATGGGCGAGTCAGACTATTTCCGTCATCCATCAATAGTCCAGATGGCGCTGCAAGAGAAATCGCTTCCCGCGGAACAAGTTACTACATCCATCGCTGGGGTATTTATATGGAAAAGGTAAGAAATTCGGGCGGTATCTGCCTGTACGATATCAACGAAGTCTCGGCTTTTGCCGTGTTGGTTTGTGCATCGGGCGAGCGCACTTACGGAAAGAAAGAAATGCCGAATGATTTTCTTCAAATCGATGCAACCAATGGGAAAGTCATATGGTCCGTTGATGAAGTGAGTGCTATGACTACGAGGAGGGAAAAGCTTGTGTCGGTAGCTGATTCAGAGGATGTATCAGAGGTGGAAAGAGTCGGAGCTCGCGTTGAAATGGAAGACATAGAAAACCGCCTGGGTATCGTTGATCTTATTAAGAAGGGCGAAGGGAGATCGATTAAAGGAGCAGATTGCATAGACGACCGCGTCATACGATTCGTGGTCTCTGCGCTGGAAACAAACGGGGGGATGTATTCAATGTCCGCTCTGCGTCGAATGATGAAGGCTGACATGGAGCTCTACAATGCAATGGGTCCTGTTCGTACTTTCGCAGCTGCACACCCATCCATTCTGTCGTTGGACAAGATTAGTGGCAAGTGGATGTTCGTTTTAAAGCCTGGTGCAAAGGAATCACTCCTTACCAGCGAATACGGCCCAGGTACTGGTGGGAGGGGTACCGTGCCACCCTTCTACGGGCCAAAACAATGGGTTTATTTTGATATGGAGAATGATGAACAGCAGTGCATCCGTGCTGTAAGAAGAAGCTTCAGAGAAGCCATTGATTCGATGGTGAGCGGTGAGAAATTGCTCCATGAAGAGCAAACCTTCCTATCAACTCTGGGCTGGGCACTAACGGAGGAGTGGACAAAGAGCAACTAATCTAAGAATTCGCACTTTAAACTATTCGGCGTCGCCTTTGCACTTCATTGCTTATGACAAAGCTTCCAACAGGGTCCATATTCATCTTTTCTCTCCATTCCTCTTTCACATTTTGGCACCCGGCTACATTAACGACCCGCAGCCCCGCCCCTCCCCGCCAAAGCCGTTCGACTTGGCTCAGAAATCCTAAAAGCACCCCTTCGCTAACCCAGCAGCAGTTTGATAAGTCCAGAACTTCAAGCCTTGGGAGAAGTGATGCAAGTCCATCGGTGGGGTGCAGCAACAGGCTTGGCCCCACAAAGCTGTCAAAGGAAGCCGAAAAAGACAGGTGCGTTATTCGGGGGCATCTTCGACAAAGGGCCCTAACTGCTTCAGCCAGCGGCCGAGAGGAACCCTCCGAGGTACCATCAACGTCACTGCCGTCATCCTCTTCTTGGAGATTGCATAGTTCTAGATGAGTTAGCCGTGCGCAGCCTTCGACGAGAGTTCTGTCCAGGGTGCCTGCGCACTCGTCCTCCCACGATTCCGGTGCCTCTAACTCATTGTCGCGGTGAATGTCTTCATCAGCGGCGAAAGGCGCTTCCGATGCAGCGATCCTCGGTACGATGGACAGTATTCCTTCCGCTGTGATCGTTTTCCCCCGGCCTTCCCCCGGCTTTCGTCCGGCATGGAGAGCAAGGCGTTCGATGTGGTTGTGCATCCCCAGTACAATCACTTGGTCGTCATCTATCCCACCACTGACACAGCTGGCCGACACGGAGAGCTCCGTCAGCAGCTCGTGTGGCAGCGTGTCCAACAGACAGCGCATGGTGCCAACACCATATGCGTCAACATAGTCACCCAGCGCTGCTCCCAAGGACCGAACGCACAGCGATCGTAGCGTCGGTATCGGACGTTGCTCGCACTGGCATCCTTGCCGGTTGCTGGATTTGCCGCGAGACTGCTCCTTCTCAAGGTGCAGCAGCCACCCGGGATCGTGCCGCGCCGTCCCTTCGCCGGCAATCGCTGCGTTCTTGGAGGTATCGCCGCCGCCGCCGCCGCCGACGTCAGCAGTCATGTGCCTCCTGCGCAACTGCTGGTACTCGATCCTGTCCTCCCGCTCGCGGTCGCGCAGCAGCCCGCGGAGGTGGGAGAGGCTGACGGTGCCCCTCTCCACCCGCAGCCTCTGCAGCTGCGAAAGCTGCGCCTCCCGGTTCCCCCCCTCCCCCCCTCCCCGCCCGAACGGCCGCCTGCTGTCATCGGCCTCCGTGGCGCGGGACGCCACCTCGAATTGCGCGGTTCGGCGCTGGGCCTTGCTCGCGAAGCCGCTGCTCTGCCTACCCTTCTTGCGGCCCATCTGCTCCGAGGACGCGACGCATACAGTGGAGCAGAGGAAGAAATGAAGGCGGGAAAATGAAGGAATGCATGGGGCGCTCAGGCGCTCATTACGGCAACGGCTGGACCTGAGTCGTGCATCTTGCGTAGATATCCCCAGAGTATCCCCCCGTAATCATTACGAGTCGTATATTATATATATATATATTATTGTATGCGCACGCGCTCCGGCGATACATGAACTTATGTACTACTCTCGTACTACTAGCTATTAGTAGTACTCTAGTATGCATAATATGCATACCTCACCACGTACTCTAGTAGAGTACTCTCGTAGTAGTGTTAGAGCACGACTCCTAGTTTAGTGTATAGAGTGTGTACTAGCTCGTATGCATAGTACGCGTGTACGAACTATGCATACAACATACTTACAAACGCTCGTACATTACATGATGTATGAGCTCGTACTAGATAGTACTAGAAAGTATCCATACTTCGTAAGAAATCTGCTGCACGTGTGAAATCCTCTCCGTCCTCAGCCACACAGACACTCACAGAGTGGGTGCCGGTTGACAGCCGACCTTGAACCTGGCTGACCCTCCCCTCCCCACGCCACCCCGCCGGCTGCCGGTCCACCACCGACCAATCGACCTCCCCAGCCCCATCCCCTCCGCCCGCCATGGGAGACGTTGCGCAGATCCTGGCGGGAGCTGGAGGCGGCGCCCCGTCGGCGGGAGCGGGGGGCGCGCGCCGGGCCCCGAACAGCTACCCGCCCCCCCCCCCGCCCCCTCCGCCCCGGTCGGTCCGTCCCGCGGCGCCGTTCGGGCTGTCGCGGGAGGTTCTGGAGATCCTCACCGAACCCAGGCGGAGGGCGGGGGACGTCCACGCGGCCCCCCTCCCCCCGGTGGTGCCCAGCCTGGGCTTCGCGGCGGCCAGGTACGCGGCGGCCCTCTCCGGGCGACCGGTCGGGGGCGCGAAGCAGCCCGGGGACGGCGGCGGGGACGGGGACGGGGACGGGGATGCGATCATGGAGGATGCCGCTGGGGCGCGTCCGGAGGCGCCGAAGGCCGGGCCGACTGGGGACGGAACCTCGGCCGGGACCGCCGCCGGCCCTCCCCCAACGATCCCCCGGACCGTCAAGGTGGGGAACCGGACGATAGCGTCCGGGAAGCCGGCGCGCAGCTGGGAGTGGGCCCCCTTCTCCTCGTCGGCCAGAACGGACGGGGCAAAGTTCTTTCACTGGGTCAGGTCCGGCGTCGAGTATCCCGACTATCCCTACGCCCGGTTCGACGTCCATCTGGACCCGCTGGCCTATACCGACGACGAGTACGTCAAATACCTCGACGTGACCGAAGAGAATCCAGCGGTTGCCATCATCTCCAAGGCAGGAGTGCCGGTGGAGACGAAGGACTCAGAGACCACCAGGAACCTCCGCAAGCAGTGGACGAGGTCGGAGACAGACAGACTGATTGAGCTCGCACGCGTCCACGAGCTGCGGTGGGCCGTCATCCACGACAGGTGGGTGTGCTCCTTCGGCCGGGACCACCGGACCGTCGAAGAGCTGATGCACCGGTACTACGCCATCGGGTCCAGGCTGTCGCGGCTCAGGGTCCAGCAAGCGGCGGCGGCCGAGGCCCAGGCCGCCCAGACAGCGCTGAGGGGGATCCAGCAGGCGCAGCAGCAGCAGCAGGCAGCGGCGGTATCTGACCCCACGGGGGCGGCGGCGTCCCTTCCGCCCGTGACGGCGGCGCCGGACGGCCGTACTACCGAGGACCTTATCGCCGACAGGACTGTCGCGGCCAGCGTAGCGCAGGCCGACCCACGGTACCAGCCCCCCATCCTCTCTGGGGGGACAGGCACCACCAACAAGAACACTTTCGACCTTGATGCCGAGCGGGAGCGCCGGCGGCAGCTTGACCTGCTCTGGTACCGGCCCAAGGACGAGGAGCTTGAGGAGGAGGAGCTTAGGGCCGAGCTCCGACTAATCGAGGCGCAGCTGCGCAAGATAAAGAAGAGCAGGGGGCACGTCCTTGCAGCAAAGGCCGGGGGGGGCGGGGGCGCTGCCGCCGCTGGAGGAGGGGGGAGGGCCCCGACGCCACTTCCCCCGGGGGAGGGCGGGCCCCTCGACGAGTCCGTCCTGGACACGGCTTTCGCGTCAACGGCACCTGTACCAGCCCCCGGCACGCCATACTTGCAGTCTGGACGGCTGGATCCCCCAGCCGCCGGTGGTCCATCGGGCCTGAACAAGACCCTTCTCAAACGGATGGACGCGGTCCTCGTGGAGCTTTCCGTCCCTGAGAAACCCCTTCCTACCAAGCGGGTCTGTGACCTGTACGACTCGGTCCGGAAGGACACTGTTGCCCTTATCACTTTGCAGAAAATGTGCATGAGGAAAGAACAGGAGGTCCACGGACGGAGGGCCAGGCTTATTAAGCTAGGCGGCTCCCTAGTGGCAGCCACCGCTGCCGCCGCTTCGGCAGCCGCTGCGGCTGCTGCTTCTACGGTCACGGCAACGACCTCCCCCCCTCTCTCTTCTACCAGTGGGATCGGAGCTGGCACTTCTTCGGCGGCTGGATCGTCAACAGTAGAGAAGCGGAAGTCAAGCTCAAAGAGCAAGTCCAGTAGCAAGAAGAGCAAGACGAGCAAATCCAGCAGTGGGAGGGTCAGTGAAAAGGACAAGGGCGACTCCGCGAGTACGGCGACAGATGGAAAGAAGAAAAGCACAAAGCGAAAGAAGAAGCTGTCTGCAGACGGGTCGTCATCTAGCCGGAATAGTTCGGGCAAGGGGGGGAATTCTTCAGAGTCTAAGCAGGCGAAGAAGAGGTCAAAGAAGAATAGTTAGGGATCAGTAATACGTGTTAACTTACTTATCTCGTTACGTGTGCAGCACCTGCACATCCTTCAGGTCCACATAGATTTCCTTCCTTTCTGACATCCCCAACCCATCTGCTGAGGATGGATCTTATCGTGCCAAAAATTCTTTTCATTTCTTCCGTGTCGTCTTGTGACGGTCCCTTGCGTGACAGATCGGAATGGTGCGCTCCAGTCTCTATGTTTACTGCCAGAATATTCTCGGATAGATCTTTTCTTATGCCTCCCACCGACCAGCCATCGTTCATACCATTCGTAAAGAGGATTCTGCTGGTGTTGGCGTTCATTACCAGATCATCAAATCCCCACTTGCGAGCCAACTCATACGGATGAGGTACTACACCAAATCTTGATTTACAGTGGGAGACTAGCCAATCCATGGACCAGGGGCGGGCAGGGAACATGCTTGTCTCAGAGAAGCCAATGTGTTCAACAAGTAGAGTGCACGTCTGCAAGTCCCAGATCCTTCCGTCGTCGCCGGTGCCTACGCCAGACCAATCTCCGCTCGTGATCGTAGCGTTGGTCCCCGTAGGAAGTTGGTGAGATAGGTCGAAGAAACATCTGCCATCTTTCGTATCATTCAAACCATTCATTAAGAGCAGGAATCTTCTAAGGTTGTCCAATGCTGACTTAGAATCGCTTTGAAAGATTTGACATGCATTGAACAAACGTGTGTTCTTGCCGGGTGGGTAGTACGCCATATTATAATTTGCGAACGTATAGGCGACGATCATCATCAGTTCATCTCTGAAACTTCGCCCGCTACCAATGTAGGTTGGAATTGTGCTGGGACATATCCCCATATCAGAAGCAACAGAAACGAAGTTATCGCTTTTCTGAATCTTCACTGATACTGCAGCCAACGTCCGACGGACGGCATCTGCGCAACCAACCGAGCTGGACTCGGCAACTGAGGTAATGTGATCGTAGTATTCGTCCTGCCTCACTGTCTGGTCGTAAAATTTCATCGGTGCAGAAGCCGCATAGGACATATCGATGACGTCAGGGTGGACGACCCTCATCATTGCGCTGAGAAATCCTGGATACGAACCTCCCACAGTAATGACGGGGCAATAGTCGGATGAAGTCCGATCAGGGGAACATCCCAGCTCATAATCTCGAACACTCTTCAACAACCGGACGGCATCGGCCATGGCCTGCTCGGACGTGACCAACCGAACCATTTCGTCGCTGCTAGTGGGGAATGTGCCCAGAGGCTGCGACTCACCGTAGAATCGATGCTCGGGTTGAAGAACGTACGCGCCGAAGTGCTTTGCTAGATGGTCATGAATGAAGGGATAGAACAAACCAGTTGATTCGGGGATGGCACCTTCACCACCCATAACTAGGAAGATAGGATGACCAGGACCAGCAAAGTGCTCGTCAGAGGTGTAGTAACGCTGAGTCCATTTGTTTTCCGTGGCTTGGGTGTGGTCTACGAGCTGGTCATGGTAATATAGAGCAGTCGGCTGAGAAGCACGTGATCCAGTTATGAAGATTGCGATAAGGAGCGCTAAGCCATGCAGATGCTTCATTGCTCTGCAAAAATTAGCTATTGATGGTCTATGGACCACCTACCTCGTAAGCGACGATGTTGTGGGTGATGGGTTATTTCATTCTTTTCCTGTTAACGAATTCTCAGTAGTAATATCACCAATTGTTCTTGACGTATGC
>Ga0315315_10003311_pt1 | contig 14805 bp, 8 predicted proteins | sample M140m3416metaG_FD_203699 | JGI IMG/M metagenome (GOLD analysis project Ga0315315, IMG submission 203699) | Ammonia-oxidizing marine archaeal communities from Monterey Bay, California, United States - M1 40m 3416 | ecosystem: Environmental > Aquatic > Marine > Intertidal zone | place: USA...
TACCGTTGACACACCGCCTGAAAGAGATAGTTTAGATCCTGTACTACTAGATAGCACGACATCTCTTGCTAGACTGTTAGAAGATGAGGTATAAGTACCTATTCCAATCTCCCAATTTACGCCATCGCCATCTTCTATACCGTAATAAGTCTTATTGCTATCGCCAATGGCATCAGCAAATGTCTGGAACCCGCCATAGGCAGAACCGAGTGTTACAGCTCCTGTTCCACTTGTGGTACTTGTCTCTTTTACTCTGTCTGTTAAAACAAAAGCCATGAACAGCTTCTCCCTACTAGAATGTTTGTACGGTTCCGTCTATGTGCATGTTACCATTCTGATCTAGATACGCAACCATTTGGCCCAAGTTGTTAAACCATGTCTGTATAGCGTCTGACGACGAAGAGGATGACCTTACATCAAGAGTTCCACTAGGATTGAGTATTGCTCTACCAACGGAAACCCTTTGGTCTGCCATGTCACCACCAATAATATCTCCAACGTTCAACTTGTGACTACTGCTGCCTTGTATCAATCTATATGGCGAAGTTCCACCTATTCCCACGGTTAGTTCTATATTTCTGTCTCCACTGACAGACTCAAGAGCGTTATCACCAATACCGATAGATCTACTAGTCTTCGCGTTTAGACCTGCTGAGTTACCAATAAACACACCCATGCGAGAACCAGAAGCATAGTGGCCAGTATTTGGCCCAATGAATACAGAGTTATCTGCTTGAGTGGCGTTCATACCTGCTCGATAACCTATCATCACAGAATAGTCAACACCACTGACAGGATTTACGTCGTAATTACCAGCGTCAGTCCCGAAGAAGGCGGCGTGGTTGGTTCCAAGTATGCCATTGCCAGCTCTATAGCCCACTATACTGTTAAACGTATTGTCTGTAGTGTTGAATATAGATGTAGCTGAGAACACATGGTTTTGATTTTCTTTAATCCAATCTGTGCCGGATTGAACATAGCCAGCTAGATCAGTAAGAGAAATCTTGCTACTAACACCACTAGTTGTGACGCCAAAGAAAGTTCCATCATTACTAATTAAAGAAGCTGCTGGTAAGTTTTCTGTATCAAGTGTTAGCTCAGTTCCTTGAGTCCCTGCGTATGAAGCAAGTCCAGAACCGGGATATATAGACAGTCCAACGCCGCTTTCTATGCTCGTACCATCATGGAACCTAACAGCACCCATAATGTGCAAGTCACCATCTAGCTGAGCGAAAGGTCTTTCTGTACTAGGCACATTGTAGGAAGCTGTTCTATCAAGCGGTGCCACATGATGCCTTAGAGTAAACAGCGTGCTGTTGACACCGTTGTTGCCCAAGAATTTGAACTGAACACCACCATCTGGGTAAGAAGCAGAGTTGTCTACTTTTTGTACTATGGAAGCAACTTTGTCACTACCAAATGCATTTTGCTCATGTGCAAATCCTATGCTATCAGTTTGATTGCTATTTACAGTTGCAAACTTACCGTTAATGAAGACCTGCATTGGCGAGTCGGGATTATTTGCCAAAGAGCCCGACATCAAAGGTATGTTCATTTGTAGACTTGAATTTATGACACCAATCTTTAATACGTCATTATTAGTAGTACTGCTATCAGTAAGCCCAGCGCCAAGGTATATGTTTCTGTTGGAGTTTCCGTTGACATCTGCTTTGCAGCCAATAAGCGTATTCTCATCACCGTTGGTAACGCTTTTTCCAGCTTCTTTGCCTAAGAATACATTACAGTTTCCAGCTTGCAGTTGATTACCAGCAGAACCTCCTAAGAAGGTATTGTTGCTACCAGTATTTAGGTTTTCACCAGCTCCAAACCCATATCCGGTATTGTCTTCTGCGCCGTTAGGAAGGCCGTATAAATCTCTCTGACCTCCAGCTGCAACTCCAAAGTCGTTACCCCTCAAGTCAGTATAGTCATCTCCCATGTTGACTTGATCTGTAGCGCCATAAGGATTGCTTAAGTCTATTTCTCCGTAAGTTCCAAACTCTCCAAAACCAAGGTCTTCCATGAATCCACCGGCTTCAGGAGAATCTATATTGAAGCCAGCATCATCTAGCTGACCAAGAGCCTCGTTGATTTGAGATACTCTATCTGTAACTCCACCAAAGTCTGGGTTTTGATTTGGCGTGTTTGAGAGCTTGATTGGTGCGCCGCAGTCTGATTTCCAGAACAAATGGTCACAGCTACCATCTCTCTTTGCAAATATGTATCCAACCCTAATCGGATCTTTGGAGTCTACAACTTGAACACCTATTCTTGGCGAGGTTATAGAGGTTTCCGGCACATTTTCTTGACCGCCAATCAGCAGGCTGTAATTGTAAGCCAGTTCATCTGGCGTATTGACACTGACATTCCCATCTTTGATTGTTAGTACTGAATCTTTTATATAGTCTTTGAACTGTGATATTTCAAACTTGTCTTGAAAGTGAGAAAGCTCCGTCGCATTTTTTGGGTCGTAAGAGTCCTCGCTGCTACTCTGGTTATCCCTAGCAACCAGCTGAACGGAAGCACCTCTCTGGAAAGCTCCTTCCCCGTCTGTAATTCTTACAACGGCGTCTCCGGTAGCCTGTATATTGAATATTGTTTCTGGAATGAACTCTGCCGATAGGTACGGCGTCTGGTCTATACCAACCATCCCCGGCGAATTAGAGTTCATTATCACCATTGCATTGATTGGAACGCAATCGTCTTTATATCCAGAGATTCTAAAGCGATCTTTTGACTGTCTATTATTTGTTGTAATAGCATGATCTGTATCTACAAAGTCAGTTTGGAAGCCAGTTATTCTGTCTTTACCACCTGTTTGCTGTTTAATACTTGTCCTTGATAAAAGCCTTTGTCCTACTATGACACCTGAAGTTAAGGATGAGTAAGTCACCACATAATCATCGCCAAGCTCACTGCCGCTAGAGCCTATAAAGTTGATATCTGTTATACCTGCTATATCACCATCTGGCCCAAGAGGATTTGGTTTTACTATGTCTTCTTTAGTGACAAAGAAAGCATTTTTAGACTTTACGTCTGATGTAATATCGGTAGAGCCTTCTTGAAGTGTACTTACAGCCGCTGATGCAGTTCCTCCGCCAGCAGTGGTTCCAGTACCCACATCAAGCAGGGCTGAAAATATATTAAGCCCGGTATTACCTTTTCCGGTGCGATTCGCGAAATAATCCCCGCCAAAACCAGCGCCGAGGTTGGGATTATTATGCTTATATACAAATTCGTCGGTTTTGTGATTACTGTCTCTAGGATTGCGTTCCATAAAGTGGTCAACAGCGACGGTGTTGGCCGCTGTAGTTTGTATCCCGTCTGCAAAATTCGTATCTTTTCCAAAAGTACCATTTTTAAATCCGGGCATGTAGATGGTCATCCAGCTGTTTTGCATGTCCGCTGAAATCATTTCAAATATCCAGCCGCCATACACTAGAGTTCTACAATCAAAACCGTCGTAATTGTTTCCGACACGACTGTTATGGTTTCCATGGCGTAAGTTGCCATTAGTACCAAACGCAGAAGTTCTTGCGCGAGGAGCGTACACCTTAACTTTATTAGCGCCCAAGACGGCATCTACGGCATCTTGAACTTCGTCCACGGTAGCCATGTTAGTAAGATATTTTTTATCTGTTGCGTCAGGGTCAAGCCAAGTCACTCTTTTTGACAACAGATTGGCATCTGCTGGGTAGGTGTTGTCGCCAAAGTCCGTTGCATAGTTTGCAGCAGTATATTCAACCCCGTCAAAAGTAACGTTATAAAACTGTATACATACAGGATAGCCTAAGCATTTTGTAACATTCGTACTAAAGTCAGCTGTTCCTGCGGTAGCATTTCTAGTTTCGTTGTATGTTCCAAATTTACTTAAGTCTGCTATCATTTCTCCAGAGGTTGAGGAATCAAAAGGATCTGGATTTTTTAGTAAAGGACTGGCTTGTTTCTCTATAAACGGATGTATTCTTTCTTGTCTTACAGAGGGGAATATGCTGTTAAAGCCAAAGGGAGCATATGTAGAATCGACAGGATCAATCCCTATCCCATAAAAACGATCCGTCCTTCCAATATCAACGTTATCATACTTTGTTTTATTTCTAAATACATTTCCCCAGATGTCGCCACGGAGGTAACCAGCGCCACCTTGTAAGTTTGAGTTGTCAACACCTATCTTTTTTTCGTCTGAATGTACAGAGCCCGGAATGTAGTCGCGAAGTCTAAATACCTTATCTGCATCGCTAGCCCCAGACTTGTGCAGAAGTGCATCAATGTACTTAACATTGTAACCATTCTTTTTTATCGCTACTATTGCATCGCAATGCCCAGCGTTCCAAGTGAATGAAAAGGGCCTTTTCTCATTTGGCCAGTCTTCTGATTCAGCGTAGTCCATAATCGTTGCGAAGTTTGCGCCAACATCATTCATTTCACGCTGCCAGTATTCACCTAATTTAACGGTGTCTACAGCGCTTGGAAGCCACTTATATTGCCCAGTATCAAATTCCTTTTTTGTGTTATCTAGTGCAACGGCGTCGTTATTAGGTTTTAGAACTATAGCGCTGCTTTCCTTAGCTACACTGTCAGCAAAAGTTATAGCATTACCAGCTCCAAACATATAGTTTTCTGCCACAACCCTACCATTTGAAACGCAATTGTCAACATTTTTTATGTGATCTCGTTGGTCATCTGTCAAAGGTATTGGAGAATTCAGTATACTGCGCTGATGCGGATGAAAGAATACCGCCTCTACAGCGGTTAGTATGTCAGCTCCGTCCTTTGAGTTTGTCCAACCAGCAGCTTTGAGTTCTGTAACCTTTGTGTCGAGAGCTGCGTTTAAGAGCTTGCAAAAGCCTTCTAAGGTAACATCGAAAGGAATGTTCTGAACTTGTACATAAACACCGTATGGGAAGAATCGAATATCGTCACGGCTATGAGTATCACTATCAAATTCTTCTGCCCGCATTGAGCCATTTAAAACAACAAAGTTAAAATCAAATGTACCGCCGGTGGCTCCATCATCTATAGTCCAATTGCGGTTCTGCAACCTTGACTCTGTTTGATAAAAATAAAACCGTCTGTTACCAGTACCTCCAGACGTTCCGTCAGCTGTATTAGAAGAGGTATTTGTTAGGCTCGTTGTGTTTGATGTAAGTGCAGCTTGATTGGCACCAGCCAAAGAACCTTTGAATTCTATATTGAAATCTAAATCAGACATGTTATCTTCCTATATTGAGTATGTTCCTTCGGGCAGTGTTGCACTACCAGCTTTTACTTCTATATTGCCTACGCCTACCGTAGACAGTGCTTCTAGAGCGGACTTAATAGTTGCAGCACTTGCGTTGTGAGCTAGAGCGGATGTAGTTTGACCGCCAAAGCTGAGTGTAAATGTACCACCATTAGCGACAACCTTTAAATGTTGTATTTCATTTCTAGTTGTTGACCCAGTGGAAACAGTAGCGTCATTCTTTCTAATGAATAATCCATAACAGTTTTTAGCTGTCACCATAGATAGTTGTTCTCTACCTAGAATTCTATTGGAGCGAACATGACAGCCAGACGCTAAATCAATACTGATATTTGACTGCCAACTAGACCTAGCGAAAGAGTTATCTACTTCTAAGCAGTCTAGAGTACTATCTGGGGCAGCGTATAGCCATTTATAGTCTCTTCTGTAATCTGAACCGCTAGATGGTATAATCAAGCCAGCGCCTTCGAGACTCTCGTCTCCAAGATATCCACACGGCTCACCAGTTCCTCCGTCACATATACCGCTAGTTGCAAGATAGAGAGTCCTGCATTCGTACAGGCAGCTAGACATCTCTTTATATGTGTAGGTGTTTATAGAGGCAACACCGCTTACAGTAAGGTTCTGAAAGTATCCAGATTTCCATTGCAGATCTTCATGGCCAAGAGACCACTCTTTGCTTTGTGCGGGAACTATGCTTCCAGAAACAGTAATTAACCCCTGACCAGATGGGCTGGGAGTATTAAACCCAACCTTGCCGCCGGAGAAATAGATATCATCGTTTATTCTAAACTGATCTTGATTAGAGTCTATGCTGTGCTCTACATAAACATTAGACCAAGGTGTGGCAGTATGCCCAAGAGCATATGCACCAGACCAAGCTGGAGAGACAGCTCCTGAAACCTGCAGTGTTCCATAGTCATGCAGACCCTGAACGCCAATACCAACTCTTTTTGTATCTAATTCGCCAAATATAGTTGGGTCAGTACCAGCTTCTAATCCATCACCGCAAAGAGAATCGCTGTCTACATCGTGAGTACCAATATATAATCTATGGCTAGTGTTTTCGCCAATGTAATAACCGGCTCCGTGACCAACGGCTATATTGTAGTTACCACCCTTATTTCTCTGTAGGGTGTGACTACCAATACCTATGTTGCGATCACCTTCTATATTTCCGGCTAACGCATTGTGTCCGAGAGCTGTGTTGCCAAAACCATAGACACTACAACCCAAAGCATGAGAACCAATAGCCGTATTACTATAGCCATTGTAATTCTGCGCTAAAGCTGAATAGCCGACTGCGGTGTTATCTACACTTGTGTAACTAGGATGGCCAAGCTTACTAATAGCTAACTCACCAACTTTGGTTGTTCTCGTAGCATGAGTTCCAATGTTGGCAAAATTAATATTGACTCCAGAGGTAAATGTCTCACCCCAAATAGAGTCAATGATATTTAATAAGTTGGTTCTAACGTCTCTTGGGGATATTTGACCAGTAGAGTTATCCTGCAGGTCAGTACCTATATCTTGAGCAAGTGTCTGCTTGTCTAATTTCATGACTTACCTACCTGATCTTAATCGAAGCTAATTTCTAGACTCTTATAGTCAAACTTTACGTTGTCCCCTTTATATATAATTCTAGGATTATCCAGTGTAGCGTGCATAAGCACATTGCCTTCTCCAACAGTAGCGTTATCAAAGATATAAACGCCAGAAACCCAACCCCAATCTTTAAGGGCTGTGCTGAATACTAATTGTCCACTATTTCTAATAACACCACTTCCCTGAGCGTGGTCGTCTGCATCATAATGCCAAGTTGTCGCGCCTAGACTGGCGGGGTCACCAAGGTTTAGTCTTCCATATCCATTTGCTGATGCGTCTGCAGCTGTAGTGCTCAACTCACCGCAAGTTCCCCCAGTTGCAGCATCATAGGTGCCAGTAGGGGTAGCAACGCCATTCACATTCACTACAACGCCACTGCTCAGCCCTATGGCTATAACACTAGGAGCGCTAAATGTTTCACCCTTAAAAATATGGTGCAAAAGGCCTGATTCTAAATAATTTGAAAGTGCGGCCATTTTAATCTCCTATTTTAGATCCTGTACGAAAAATGTTCTATAGTAATAATACACATAAAAAAAGAGCCACCCCTAGTTATAAGAGGTGACTCTCTTGATGAGCCTAGTTGATATTCTGATTAGAATGAGCCTAAAATAACTCGTCTATTATCAAGAACACCAAAGCCAATTTCAGCCCAGCCGTAGTAACCAGCTCGCTGTTGTCTGTGAAGAGTAGGATCTTCCCAGATTTCAAGCTGAGCCTTAACAGGCATTACAAAGCTGTCATTGCTTGATTGGTCTAAACCAACTACAAGCTCAGTGTCAGAACCCTGAACTGCACCAGACAATTGTCCAGTGAAGAAGTCTTGGTACTCTTGGCCTTCGCCAAGTTCGTCCATGTCGTGAAGATTAACACCAAAGATTCTAGTGATTGGAGCTCCGCCTTCAGCGGCTGTGTAGATTTCTCTACGAGTCACTTCATCAACTTGGTCTAATCCCCAGTTGCGAACATCTTCAAGAGCTTCTGGGCTGACATAAAGGTCAGTCAAGCGACCACGACCTACGGAAGCAGCGTTACCGCCTGAGTTACGACGCATAACAGTTTGCATCAGAGAAACAAGTCTCTTGCTAAACTGACCTGCAGTAGCATCAGCATCGTACACGAGGATATTGCGGTCAACGCCAGCGGCCAACAATGTGTGCCACCCGTCGTCGTTCATCTTCTTGACAAAACCAGCTTCCAGAACCTGCATAGCGCGTGCTACAATGTCCCAGCGAGCTTCACGAGCATATCGAAGTAAGTAGTCGATTGAACTAGTGATGCTGTAGGTTGGGATCATTACGTAGTCGCCTTCGACGCTACGTTCTGGGATTCTACCGTGACCGGGATTCGTATAAGCTACATGCTCACCTTCCAAGCCCGGAGCGATAAGGTCTAGTGGAAATTCCGTGGTTGCACCCGGTTCTACGTTGATGGTTTCAAATATGTCGCCAAGAACGTTACCAACCAAGACACCCTTACGGAGTGGAAGCTCTAGGGCTTTTGCAAATTCACGTTGCGAAGCTTGTGCAACGTTAATATCGCTATCCCCAGAGTTTTTAAGTAGAGCGATGAATTCATCGCTTGGTCTATCTGTAAAAGCCATTTTAAAATTCTCCTGTTAAATAAGGGCGTTTAACCGTTTGATCCATGGTTAGGAAGATTAACTTCTACCTTAGCATATCCATCTTCGTCGATGCGACTTAGGAATCGTCCAATAGGAAGATTACCAGAAGCAACAGCTGAAGCTGCGCATACGTTGGTAATATTACCAGCTGCTGATGCTGAAGCGTATGCTACATCACCGGGAGCAACAGTAACACTGTCAATCTTATTAGTTACAACATAACCTTTTCGCAAGATGGTAACCTTACTTCCAAGCTGGACTTCGTCCTTATGTTGATTTAAATGAGTTCTTGTTAGGTCTTTGTTAACAACGTCGTTAAGCAAAATCCCAACAGGAACGTCGGTATTGGCCGCCGCCTTTTCTTTAACTAACGCTACGCCTTGATCCATTGCTGCACCAGACCCAGTGTTAGTATAAGGCGAAGAACCGGAATCGTGAACAACAACTCCACCACGAGTAGCAACAGCTGCATTCATGAAGAAGCTGATGTCAGTTTGTAGTTCGTATCTATCTGCTTTAAGAGCCATTTCTAAATTCTCCTATACTTATTTAGTGAAAACGTTTTCAGAAAGCCACGATGCAATGCTAGCTCTGGTAGTCTCTAACTCGTCAGACTCTTCTGCTTCTACAAGTGTAGCTTCAGTAGTTTCTACTTCGTCAAAGAGTTCTTCAGAAACTTCAGCTTCTGCTTCTTCTTCAGCTTCTTGCGATTCTTCAGCTTCAGTACCCATCGTAGGCTTTTTGCCTTTGCCGAGACCTTCAGCTTCGTCATCTTTCTTGTCTTTCTTTTCTTTCTTCTCTTTTTTGTCCATGAAAGCGATTATAGCTTCAAAAGCTTCGTCTTCAAGAGACTCAAAGGTGGCAAGAGATTCGTCTACGTCTTCTTCGCTGACACCAGCTTCTACAAGAGCAGCTTTTCTCTTTTCCATCTTCTCTTTCTTTTTCATCTCTTCTACATCTTTCATGGCGACACTCAACTCTTCTTGCGAAGTAGCCAAAGCATCTTCTAACTCAGCAATCTTAGCTTGAGTTGACTTTACAGTCTCTTCAAGTGTTGCAATTGCTTCGTCCTTTGATTGAACATCAGCTTCAAAAGCTTCAACCGTTGATGCAAATTCTTTATCTTTTGCTTCTTCGATCTTTGCTTTAATAGCTTCATTCTCTTGTTTAGCAGTGGCGAGCTCTTCTCTAAGACCTGCGACCTGCTTTTCTAACAAATTATCAGACATTCTAATATCTCCTATAGAAAACTTATTAGTGCTATCGTTTACGTAAAAAGCTTTGCTCGAATTCAGTATAACACTTCTTGGGTTGGCAGGTTTTGAAACCAAGCCCTTTCCAGAAAACGATATATTACGCAAAGCTCTACCAACCTTATATCCCTCATATTCTCCAGTTCCACCGTAACACCTGAGATGTTTAGTTAAAAATGCAGAATCTTCGTCTCTTGCCAAAACTTTGCCAGCTCCTTCGGGGTCTAGCAGAGCATAGTCAAAGCCTGCGAACAGGCATTCCATAGAAACGAACCATTTCCCTTCCTCTATCTGCGCAATAATTTGTGACATTCGATCTCTGTTTTCAGGATCAGTCCAACTGTTATATATAACAGCTTGACTAACAATGTCAAAATCCTGCGGTTCTTTCTGAGAGTCTGCTTCGACTCTATTTCCTTGTTTGTCCAAAATATAGCTACCAGTGATATGACCTATAATGTCATTCTCATCATGCATGAAGTTAAATTGCTTATCTTCAGGCGTGTTTCTTGCGGCCCATGTTGGTTCTGATTGGAAAACGTCATCGTTTTTATTCCATCCAGTTGAAACCAGCACTGACTCAAGATAGTATAGATCTATCTGATCTGGGTTACTTTTTGCTAAAAGCTTTTCAAGCTGCGCTTCAACCTTTGGGCTTACATCAGCCTCCGGTTGTAAGTGCACTATGCTAGCTTCAGAGCAGTAGGCTATAGAGGCGTTGGTTTTGATAACCTCCCCTAAGCCGTCATTGATTTCTTGTTGATATATTTTCATATGTCTTACCTCTAAAATAAATATACACAAAAATTTTTAATTAGTGCCAATGAGCCCTATTTACAAACATATTCAACGTAGCATCCGATGGCGCTTCGTCTGTAGACATCTATGTTCATTGATGAGGTATCAATATTTTTAGCAGCCAAGCACTGGCAAAACCCTTTTGGAGATAGAGCTCCAGCAGATAGTTTGTCGTGAATTATCTCCACACTTACCTGCTGCAAAGGCTCTAGATTAGTGAGAACATCTAGCTTGATTTTTTCCATAGAAGCGACTTCTGCTTTTGTTACCTGCCTAAGATTTTTCTTATTGTTCATCTTTAAGTAGGCATCTGTAATTACCTCTGACACAGTATCGAATGTGGACTGTGCCCAGATTATAGTCTCTGCCAATCCCGGAGCAGATTTTGGCGTCTCAACACGCTGCTTTCTTGGCCCTTCGTCCAACTTGAAAGGAGGTCTACCATTATCCTTTGGCGCCTCTTTCTTATTGGGAGCTTGTGGCGATTGCTCCTCCTTCTTTTCATTAAGGTCTGCTTGCTTTTCTATTTTTTCCATCTCTTTCTTATGATTAGCATTATGGAATGGACTAGCCTTATCAGGTGCTTTGTCAGTCTCTCTTTCTTTATATTCCCTTCTGAGTCTGATCTTTTCAACAGACGGTACTTCGTGGAATCTTTCCAATACCGTTTCATGACTGATGATGTCTCTATCTGCGAGCTGTAAAAGAAGATTCTTCTCGGCAGCGTCATCTGCTAGGCTCATCTGGTCGTAATGAATTTCTGCTGCATATCTAAAGCCCATAGCTTTTCTGACAAGCTCTATTTCATGTTGCCAGAACTTAGTCAACAAACTCCTACCATACTGAAGTCTCTCTACCAAGGTTTTAAGACTTATAAAGTTGTTGGTAAAGCCGCCTCCATTCCCAGCCATACCAGTAAGGGTAGGAGGAACACCGAGACCTGCGTAAATACTATTTAGTACAGATTGGTATTTTTCAGATCCTAAGAATTTATAGACTTGACTGTTTGACTCTGTGTAGCTTAGCTCTGGCCCCCAGACAAGCTCCATAGTTCCGCCGCCAACATTACTAGCCAGAATATCTCTCAGCTTATTAATAGCAGCCCTATTCGGAAGGATCTTATGGTCTAGATTACCAAGAGTCCATAGTCTGATATTTGATATCGCCCCATCTAGTGCAGATAGGTCGGCAAGTCGCATTTTTTCCAGCATTATAATATCATCGAGGATTGCGTAGATCATGGGATTCGCCCACATTTGCCAATCGTCTTTTTTATAATGAAACACCTGAAGTCGGTCTTCGTCCAGTGGGATTTTTTTCTCTCCTCTTTGGATGGCTCGTTTCACTTTTGTAGGCAAGGTTTCCAAGATATTTGGAGGAATATCTCCGTTCTTAAACTTGTCGTTAAAAATGTTAGTGGAAAGGTTGAATGACTTTTTGCCCATAAACAAATTCAGCTCTCCATCTTTCATGCCTACATTCAGAGGGTTGAAGAAATTATACCTCCAAGGTATGACGTTTCTAGTCATATTTGGAATTTCTACCTTGATGTCATTTGCGACTGACTTCATATACTTAGAAAGTTCTGGCGTAACATTTGCATTACTTCTGTATACTACTACGTTTCCACATCTATATAGGGTGTTCAAGAATCTCTCAGATCTCTCTTTACCATTACATTTTCTAAACCATTGCTTAAAGAACTTTTCTGCACTCTTATTCTGATGTACCAAGCTAATGCCTTGGCTACCAAAGTCGCCCATTAAATCAATAATATTTCTGATAATCCCCACTTTAGAATACGCATCCATGCACATCTTAATCATGCGCTTCTGCTCTCTAGGAACCTGCTCATCAGGCCTAAAGGCATGGTAATCCATTGATGTAAATCCGGGACGTACAGAACGATTAGACTCTATGTCTTTAAAATTCCTGTATGCTCGATAGCCAACGCTTTTTGTCACGCCATCATAAGAATTAACATTGTCAGAAAATGCATCCATGGCGATAGATTTGCTTGCGTCGTCGTGCCAAGTTACCATATTATTGTCTGTCATATCATCGCCTATCAGTTAATTGGAATGTAATTGGAATGGATTATAGAAATTATACACGGATGACTAATAAATGTCACCCATGTTTTCAGTAAACCAATTTGGCCCACTGTAAAAGTCTTCTCTTTTCTTGGCCTTATAGTCTTCACCAGCGGTGGCAAAGCCGCCATAGAAGCTGTAGGCTTGAGGGGTTGGAGCTCTCTGTAGAACTCTACCAGCCATGTTAGCCATGATTAATGCTGAATAACGGTCTTTCCTCATCTTGCTCTTCTTTCCCGTACCTACAACGACTTCTGGAGTATCCCATCTATCCCTACCTGTAGCGGTTTGAGTAATCTGAATCATTGACAACTCATCCTTGAGCTCTTCTATATCCATAACACACTCTTCTAAAGTATCAAAGTGCCTACCCTTCAATCCATCATCAGCATTGGACAATCCAAGGCTTATAGAGTCAAAGAATGGGAACAATAAAACCTTGTCCTCAAAATCCTTTCTAAGTCCATGATTAGCCTCAGCAAGCCAGTCATACTTTGCGAACTGACACATTTCTAATATATGCAGTCCACGCTCATCATCTGTGTCCTTTGGCTTGTCGTCATCTATCGTTGGCCATATAGCTAGTTCGTCCTCTTGTATCTTATCCCTGTCGTGTAAGGACTCCATAACGGCTATACCGCCACCTTGAGCGTCCATAGCTATGTGGATGCATGGAAACAGCCTCATGAGGTCTCTGATCTTCCTAGCGCAATAGGAGTAGAAGTCTGTCTCAGTAGAATATCCTCTTTTGACCTTTTCTTTATGCTCAGACCTTGTAGTAGTCCAGCAATGAACAATTCTTCTATGGTCTGGATTTACCTCTATGACAACTATACTAAAATTATCAACTTCAGACGCAGGGTCAACTCCAAAGATATATCTTTTATTAGGATCTCCAATAAGGCTAGCTTCAAAATGTATTTCGTCTCCCTTAGAGTTTTTCAATACATTGTCGTTAGAAACGACGCAAGACTCTATTAGCGACCTCTTGAAAAAGCCCTGACTGTCCCTTGTGAAGCACGCACCAAACTCCATTTGATAAATACCGGCATGGACTGTAGCTTTAGATCTAGCCACCTGAGCAGCGTCCATAAAGCCCTCTGGCAAAAGCTCGTAAGGGATGCGGATAATAGAGTACTGAGTCCAGTCAAAGTCTTTAGGCACATCATCTCCACCAAAAACTTCTCTGAGCCTCGACTCAATTCCTTTGCTCTTTATGATAGTCTTCCACTTCTTCCAGTAAGTTGCAAAGTGGTTGAAATCGTAATAAGCCGTACCTGAAAGAATAATTTGGTTGTCTTTATTCTCTATGGTTTCTTCTTTTTTCTTTTCTACTTGAACGCCAAGCTCTTTAGCTCTTTTCTCCGCAGCAAGTCTTTTAACGTTGTCAATAGGGTCTGCACTAACAGCGGCAAAACCTGCGACAACATTCTCAAAGATATCTCTAGGTATGGATGCAAATTCGTCAGATATAATATCGTTAGCACGTTGACCACGAATCTTTTGTCCGTCACCAAGAGGTAGGCATGTTACTGTGCTATCGTTTATGCGCATAACACATCTATCGACATCTCTTCTCGGCCCACTAGTGTCACTACATATATCTCTTAAGATTGGAGCATTTCTCCATATGGTTTCCATGTACTCAAACAAGACCTTAGACTGCCTAAAAGCAGCACCTACTACCACAACTTTTCTATTTGGGAGTAAGAGAGCTCTAAGCAAGGCATATAGAGACAGCATAAATGATTTGCCGAAACCACGACTAGCAATTAACATCGGAAATTTCCTACTCCACATTTCATGAAGCATCAATGCTTGCGATGGTAAGATCTGAACATTTAGTATATGCTTGCAAAGGAATGAAAAATACTCCGGCCTCATCATCAGGTAAGATAGTCTTAGGTGGTAGTCTTCATCTGAGACTTTTAATATTGACGTGGGATTGAAAATATCTTTGTCATCAATATCCAAACCCAACCAAGCGTCGTCTATAGTTTTTAACTCTTTTGTCATTTTAAACTCGCTAACCCTCTATACTTCCTTGTTGACAGAACCCCGTCTGCGAAACCGTAATATACAGCCTCGTTGCTGCTGAGATACCAATCCCCATCCTTTAGCTTTTTCTTTATGAACGTCTTAACCTTGGCCTCTGTGGGCTCCTCGTATCTTTCTTTGAAGAACTTACCC
>Ga0315315_10003316_pt1 | contig 14800 bp, 11 predicted proteins | sample M140m3416metaG_FD_203699 | JGI IMG/M metagenome (GOLD analysis project Ga0315315, IMG submission 203699) | Ammonia-oxidizing marine archaeal communities from Monterey Bay, California, United States - M1 40m 3416 | ecosystem: Environmental > Aquatic > Marine > Intertidal zone | place: USA...
AAATAGGTGAGGAGCTGTAGTTTTTTCATTGATAAAGTTTAATTAGATTTTTGATTTAATATCTAACGATTTTTTCAAGTAGGGTATTAGATTCATCCGATACACGAACATGATATATGCCTTTTTGTAATCTTGAAAATGGCAGTTGAATATTATGAATGCCCATTTCAAGTTTCTCAGCATAATATTGATTGAAAATCAATCTTCCGCTTTGATCTACCAATTCTATTCGCAATGGTGAGGCTTCCGTTAATAGTATTGATATTATAATGTCTTCTTTAGTTGGGTTTGGATAAATAGGCAAAAGGATGAGTCCTGTTCCTTCAATATTTTTGCAAACTCTGTTATTGGATATATCTATATCTGTATATCCTAAAGAATTTAAACCTATACCTTCAACACAAACTGAGCGTTCTGTTTCATCTTGTGAAGAAGTGTAAGAGGGAGGGTGAGCATTGAATATATAGATTTCAGACTCGTTTTGTGATATTGAGCCTGTCCAATTTTCCAAAATAGAGACGTTTTCAGCTGATTTAAGATATAAACTTGCATTATCGACTACAACTGAGCCTAAATTCTTTAATTCTACGCCTACGGTCAAATATCCATCAATATCCTGAACAAATAAAGTTTGAAGTGCCAAATCGAAAAAGGCTTCTTTAATTTCATATAAATAGTTTGAGGTATCCCTACATCCTAGGTTATTGGTTATAATCAAAGAGACCTCAATACTTGAGCCGTTAAGTGAATTGTCATAAGTTATATCATTAATCTCATTTTGATTGTATTGAAATCCATTTCCATCTCCAAAATTCCAAAATGATGAATCACTGCCGATACTTTCATTAATGAATTGGATAGGTATTCCAGATGTTAGATCAACAGGGTTGGTCATAAATTCAGCAGATATTTCAGCTTGAACATCAATTTCAAAAGTTGTATCTACAATACAGCCTTGGTCACTTGTAGACTGCAAATTAACCAATTGAATACCTTCGGTCGGAAACTTAAACGCAGTATTTTCTACGTTGTCCGAATATTGAAGGTTGATCAACCAATTGGTTTCTGATAAGGATCCAAGAGGGATTTCAGATAAATCGGATAAGCTGGTCCAAGTATTCATACAAGCTGGGCCTATCTCATGATTTAAAATAGGGTTAGGGTGAACTGTAATGTTTTGTTCTATAGAATCTACACATCCATTGTTGGCAGTCAAAACCATTTGAAAGGTATATTCTCCATATTCTTCATAAAATTTTTCTTCAGTAGGATTAACAGCTGTTGTATTGTCCCCATAATCCCAGGAATACGTTACGATAGAGAAGGTATCCGAGATGCTGCTGTTGTCCGTGATTTCAAGTGCTGAAAGCTCGCATGGGTTTACAATGGCGATATCAGCAACAGGTGCAGGTTGAATGTACACATTTTGATTAACGGTATCAATACAATTATTTGTGTCAATCGCTATTAGTTGGACATCATAGTTTCCGCTTATTCCATAAGTATAATTGGGACTCACATCTGAACTAGAGGATGAGTTTTGTCCAAATTCCCAATTGTAAAAGAAAAGAGGTACATCAAAGTCATTTGAGGCAGAAAAGCTGATTGCTTCATATGGGCAGTAATTTTCAGTCTCAAAGCTAATTATAGGCTTAGGATATACTGTTATACTGAAATTATCTTTGCTAGAACAGCCTTCTAATGTAGACACTTCAAGAAAACCATTATAAACTCCCGAATCAACGTAAGATTCTATACCCGAACTTACAAAAATACTATCCAATTCACCAAAGTTCCATATCACATCAGATATATTATTACCAGGAGGTACGGTACTACTTTCTGAAAAGCTGAATTCACTACCTTGACAGATTTCAGTAGGAATGGAGTAGGAGAGAGCAGGAGCGTCACCTATAATGATGACTTCAATGGTGTCAGAATTCTCGCATCCATTCTCATTAACGACTTCAAGTATATAGATTCCAGAGGTGTCAACAATCTGATTTTCCAAAATAATCCCTGTATTCCATAGATAATCTGTTATTGTAGATGATGATTGTTCGAGTTGGATGCTGTTTCCCACGCAAAGAGTGGTATCTGAGCCTAAACTAATTACATCTAACGAGTTATCTAATGATATACTTGCTGTGTTTGAAGTGCGAGAACAACCAGAAGTGTCACTTACAGTATAGGAAATGCTGGTTGGAGATGAAATGGTAATTATTGAGTTTAAATTTCCATCATTCCACGAAATAAAATTGTATTCACCTGAAGGTATGTATGCCTCTACATCCGTATCAATACCTGGACATATAAATTCTATTCCTATGTTTATACTGTCGTATACCGGCCTATATAATACAATCGTATCTCTTAAGGTTCTGTTAAAAATATCAGTAGCATCCAACCAATAAATACCTGGTTCGTTTATAGAAGTGACAGAGGTGGTGTCCCCAGTACTCCATAAATAAGATTTAAAATGATTTTCAGTGGCCGAAATGATTGTATCACAAAAACCGTATTCTAGAGTTAGGTCAGGACCTAGATTTACGGGCGGAGCATAACGGTCCATTAGGTATCTAGACGTTTTATCTTTAACTTCCGACGGAGATTCTTGTATAATGAGAATTTCAGCAAAGTCTCCATGCAAATTTTGATTCGTTTTACCAATTGTGTACGAGTTATTTGTAAATGAACTATTTAAGACATTATTGTTTGATTGAGCCACAATTTCACTATTTACATATAGTTCAGTGGAGCTATTCAAAGTTTTATCTAGGGTTATTAAATGGAATGGGTATCCTTCTTCAGGATAAATACCAAAGGGAGAAAGAATCCCTTGGTTTTCACTCACATATGAAAGGTGATTAGAATTCTGATAAAATCGTCTAAAGAGGTTGATTCCATTAGAAATTTGATTAATTCCGAAGATTCCACTAACAATAGTTCCATTTTGATTATTACCAGAATGAATAATATAAAGAGAAAAAGAAGAATTGTTAATATTATTAATAGAATTACCAGTAAGATAGTCGTTTATTCCATCTAATTCAATAGTCGGATGTTGAATAATGTCGTTTTGAATGTTATATGTAGGTTGAAAATCAATATTTGATTGAATTGCATTATTAGCCCCACTACTTCTATCTAACCAGCCTATTACTTTCCCATTAATTACATCAACAGAGTCGCTTCTTAACCACAACATTGAAATATTAGGAATGTTTATTACGGAAAACTCAATTATTGGGGACCAGTTAATATCTGAAATATTTTTTGCTCTACAATAATAATCTCCATCAAAGCCAACAAATCTCCTAGTGAAAGTTGAGTTGTTTATTATCGTATCAAATGCTATAGTGGAAAAATCAATGTGTTCAGAAAATTGAATCTCCTTAGTCAATAATTCATTACTGTGTATAGTGAAATTAACACTGTCAATATTGCTAAAACATTGATTGTTTTTTGGATAAATTATACTTAATTGGGCAAATAAATTTTTTGATGTTATCGAGATCAGAATAACTATCACCAAACTAAAAAGACGTTTTTTATAATCGTTCAAAAGCATAATTAACTTAATATCAAAAATACGAGTTTCGACTCTAATACCCTACAATCAGATTAAATAATTAAATTAAATCCATGAATTAAAAAGTAATCATATTTTATCTATTAACGTAGAGTTCAAGAAGTAGTTGACTCTATATCTGGATAATTAATAAATTTCTTTGTAATTGTTTATTCAACTTTATAGTTTATTAATCAATTTAAGACACAATAATTTCTACATTTGTTTAGCTTGATTTGTTCATTGCCTATAAACAAATGGCCGAATAGATTAAAGAATAACGACTATAGATAAGTTGAAATGATTTAATGAATTAGGATACCAAGAAAATAAATATGAAGGGTATAATTACACAATCAAATTACATACCGTGGAAAGGTTATTTTGATAGTTTAGCAAATGTTGATGTTTTTGTAGTGTATGATGATATGCAATATACAAAGAGAGATTGGAGAAATAGAAACCTAATTAAAACACCCAATGGTTTAAAATGGTTATCCATTCCAGTAGAAGTTAAAGGCAAATATTTTCAAAAAATTAAAGACACGAAAATTGCTGATAAATCATGGGCTAATAATCATTTAGCTAATCTTAAGCAAAATTACTCAAAATCCAAGTCATTTAAAGAGGTTTACCCATGGATTGAAGAAATGTATATGACATGTGATTTTGATTTTATTACTGAGGTTAATATGCACTTTATTCGGAAGATTAATTCTTTTCTTGGTATAAAAACGCAAATTATTTTTTCTTCAGATTATGAATTACATGAAGAAAAGAGTCAAAGATTATTAAATCTATGTAATGACGTAGGAATTAAAGACTATTATTCCGGACCTGCTGCTAAGGAATATATGGATTTGAAGTTGTTTTCTGAAAGTAATGTTAATGTTCATTTTTGGGATTATTCAGGATATACGGAGTATAGTCAGATGAATCCTCCCTTTGTTCACGGTATAAGTATTTTAGATTTGATTTTTAATGAGGGTGATAATAGCAAGGATTATTTTAAATTTGGAATGACATGAAAATTTCAATAGTTAGTCCTGTATATAATTCTGAAAAAATTGTTAACGAACTCGTAAATCGTATTACCGAGGAAATTGAAAATCTTACAGAAGATTATGAGATTATATTAATTGATGACCATAGTCAGGATAATTCGTGGGTTGAGATTAAAAAAATTGCGGATCAAAACAAATTTGTAAAGGGGATGAAGTTTTCAAGAAACTTTGGTCAACATGCAGCTATTAAAGCAGGTCTTGAACAAGTCAAAGGCGATTGCTGTATTGTCATGGATTGTGACCTGCAAGATGACCCTAAGTATTTTAAGGAACTTTTCGATAAATGGAAAGAAGGAAATGATATTGTTTATACTCGAAAAAAGAGTAGAAGCCATTCCATCTTTAAGAACATCACGGCAAAATTATTTAATATTGTTTTTAATTGGTTGCTAGACAATCGTAATGTGAGGGCAAGTGGAGAAGTAGGTTCATTTAGTTTGATTTCAAGAAAAGTAATAAATGAGTTTGGCAAATACAATGATTATCAATTCCATTATATTCAAGTGTTAAGGTGGTTAGGCTTCAAAACAGATTCAATTTTTATAGAACATAACGATCGATTTGAAGGTAGAAGTACATATACCGTGAATAAACTTTTGAAACATGCTATGGTGGGAATTGTATTTCAAACGGACAAATTACTTAGGGTTAGTATTTACATTGGTTTTGCATTTTCTATACTTTCAATCATTCTTTCAATTATTTTGGTGTTCAATTATTTTATTGTGGGACCACAGCCAGGTTGGACAAGTTTAATTGTAGTAATATTATTTGCAACGGGATTGATTTTGCTATCAATTGGAGTTTTGGGTTTATATGTTGGTAAGATGTTTGAACAAGTTAAAAACAGGCCTCAATATGTTATAGATGAAAATGTTAATTGTGATGATTAGACCTAGGAAATAAACCATTGGACCATGGAAGTTTATTTACTGTTTTTACACAAGAATCTAATTAGTGAATTACGAAAACTATAGAAATTTAAATAACGGTAGAGTAATTTACTGTATTTTTTAGAATAAATTATTGATATTCAATCTAAATTAAAAAGATATGAAATCGGATTCAGAAATAGAGAAAAGAGTAAGTGAGTATTATACTGAAAAGATAAAAGCTCATGGAACATCAAGCCAAGGTGTTGATTGGAATGGTCAAGAATCTCATTTCTTGAGATTTGAACAATTGGTCAGAATACTTCAAGGAGATTCTAAATTTTCACTTTTGGACTATGGTTGCGGTTTTGGTTCGCTAATTCAATTTTTAAATTCCAAGAAATATGCCTTTGAATATACTGGATTTGATATTTCTGATGAAATGTTAACCCATGGAAAAAAATCATTTCCAGGATTTAGATTTATTAATCAAATTGAGGGTCAAAATTTTGATTTTACAATTGCAAATGGAATTTTTAATGTAAGGTTAGATACGGGGGTTGAAGATTGGAAAAAGTATGTATTTCAGACCTTAGATGAGATTAATTCTTTTTCTAATAAGGGTTTTTCATTTAACATACTTTCATCATATTCAGATGATGAATTCATGCAAGATTATCTTTTTTATGCTAATCCTTTGGAGATCTTTGACTATTGTAAATTGAATTTTTCAAAAAATGTTTCACTAATTCATGATTACAATCTTTATGAATTCACCATTTTAGTAAAAAAATAGATTATGAAAAAACCAATTGTTTTATTTGGAATGGGCCCATTTGCTCAAATAGCTAAAGATTATTTTAATGATGATTCTGACTATGAAGTGATTGCTTTTACTTTAGATGATGAATATATAGAAAAAGATGTCTATGAAGATTTACCTATGGTACCTTTCAGTAAAGTTGTAGAGTTATATCCACCTAATGAAGTTGCAATGCACATTGCTTTAGTATATACTGATATGAATAGACTTAGGGAAAAAAAGTATTTCGAGGCAAAAAACAAAGGATATACTTTACCCAGCTACATTAGTTCTAAATGTACCTTTTTATCGAAAAATAAGATTGGGGATAACTGTTTTATTTTTGAAGATAATACAATACAACCTTATGTTGAAATTGCGAATAACGTAATTCTTTGGAGTGGTAATCATATTGGTCACCATTCTATAATTAAAGAGCATAATTTTATTAGCTCTCATGTTGTTATTTCTGGTCAATGCGTAATAGAGTCAAACTGTTTCTTAGGTGTTAATTCTTCGGTTGCACATAAAACAATAATTAAAAGAGAAACTCTTGTTGGGTCAGGTGTAAGCATAACACGAAACACTGAAGAAAAAGGGATTTACGTACCAAGTAAGTATCAGAAACTTGAGAAAACAAGTGATCAAATTAAATTATAGTTAGAAAATAAAGTTTCGGTATATAATTTTAAAATTATCAAAATGAGTTGGACAAAATTAGGAATGATTTATAAGGTAAATTCCTCCCATCCTCTTTTGATGACTCATGCATCGAATCCACTTGCGATGCATTTAAAAGATGATTTATTTAGAGTGTTTTTTAGCGGAAGAGATAAGTATAAAAGATCATCAGTTTCGTTTGTAGATATTGATGTTTGTAATTTAAAAGTTGTAAGTGAGAATTTATGTCCACTAATTGAATATGGTCCGGAGGATAGCTTTTATTCTCATGGAATTAGTATAGGAAATATATATTCTGGCCCAAATCAATCAAAGTATATATTATTTATGGCCTGGCAGATTAGGGAAAATACCCATTGGAAAGGAGAAATAGGAAGGCTAGAGTTGTCTAATAGTAATCGTTTAAGCTTGAATCCTAAAATTCCGTTTATGAAAAATGATGACATTGACCCAATTAGTTTATCTTATCCTTTTGTCCTTTACCATGAGGGTATATACAAAATGTGGTATGGATCAACGATTAGTTGGTCATCTGAAAATGGTGAAATGGTTCACGTCATTAAATATGCTACCTCAAAAGATGGAGAGGTTTGGGAAAAACACGGATTGGCTATTCCTTTTCAAATTGGAAAGGCACAAGCATTTTCTAGACCAACGGTTATTATTGATGAATCTGGTTATCATATGTGGTATTCCTATAGAGATGGAACAGGGAGGAAGTATAGGATAGGATATTCTACAAGTGACGATGGTTTGGAATGGGTAAATCATTTGGATAAAGTCGGAATTTCAATATCGGATAATGGTTGGGACTCTGAAATGGTATGCTATCCTTTTGTTTTTAATCATAAAGGAGAAAAATATATGCTCTATAACGGGAATGATTATGGAAAACATGGATTTGGAATAGCTAAGAAAATCAAATAATATATGTCAAATAATATAGGACACATTGGATTTAATAAACCTTATTTAACAAATAAGGAAAACGAATATATTCTTGACGCAGTTGCTTCTGGTAAAATTTCTGGAGATGGAAAGTATACAGAATTATGTCATAATTTTTTTCAAAATAAATATGGTTTTAAAAAGTGCTTATTAACGACTTCTTGTACCGATGCTTTGGAAATGGCTGCTATTTTGTTGAATATAGAACTGGGAGATGAGGTGATTGTACCTAGTTATACATTTGTTAGTTCTGTAAATGCTTTTATTTTAAGAGGTGCCAAAATTGTGTTTTGTGATAGTCGAGAAGACCACCCCGGAATGAATGAAGAGCATATAGAATCTTTGATTACCACTAGAACGAAAGTTATTGTTCCTGTTCATTATGCTGGAGTGGCATGTGATATGGATAAGATAATGTATTTGGCTAAGAAGTATAAGCTCTTTGTTGTAGAAGATGCTGCACAAGCTATTGACAGCTATTACACAGGAGATGATGGTGTAGTTAAACCCCTTGGAAGTATAGGCCACTTAGCAACTTTTTCTTTTCATGAGACTAAAAACATTATTAGTGGCGAAGGGGGAATGTTAGTAGTCAACGATGATCAATTTCTTGAGAGAGCAGAAATAATAAGAGAAAAGGGTACTAATCGTTCACGATTTTTTAGAGGTGAAATTGATAAATACGGATGGGTTGATATTGGGAGCTCATTTTTACCATCAGATATAATTGCAGCCTTTTTATTCGCTCAGCTTGAAAACATTGATAAAATTCAAGATAAACGAAGGGAAATCTGGAGCTTTTATAATAAAGAATTGCGGAGTTTGGAAAACAAAGGAAAAATACGATTACCGATTATACCTGATTATGCGTCTAATAATGCGCATATGTTTTATATAACATGCAATAATAATCAAGAACGAAAAAATCTCATTTCATTTTTAAAATCCAAAGAAATAAATGCGGTTTTCCACTATCTGAGCCTGCACAAAAGTGAATTTTACTTAAAAGATAATGAAACTTATGACCTTTCTTATTCTGATCATTACACAGATTGCCTTATACGCCTCCCATTTTATTTTGAGTTGACCACGCGACAAAAAAAGCATATAGTCGAAATGGTTTATGAGTTTTATGATAAGAATTAAAATTAGAAAGTGTCTATTAAAAAAACATATTTTCCAAATCTTGACGGCATTAGGTTTATTGCTGCTGCCTTAGTCATAGTTCACCACATCGAGCAATTAAAGTCTATTTTTGGACACGACAGCTATTGGGAGTCTATTGGATTTGTTCGAATTGCTGGAAAATTAGGTGTAGTAATGTTTTTTGTGTTAAGTGGTTTTCTAATAACATACTTATTGCTTAATGAAGAAAAAGAGCATAAAAGTATTAGTATAAAAATGTTCTATTTGAGAAGGGTTCTTAGAATTTGGCCCTTATATTTCTTAATAATTCTCTTGGCTTTTCTCGTTTTACCAAATATTAGTGCATTTACTTTACCGGGATATGGAAAGGAAATGATATATCAAGACCTTTCACTTAAGATGGTGCTTTTTCTATTACTGTTTCCCAATTTAGCTCTGGTCATATGGGGAGGGATCCCTTATGCGGCTCAGACGTGGTCAATTGGAACAGAGGAACAGTATTACGGAATATGGCCAATTATTATGAAAATATTTAAGAAAAATAGAATTTATGTTATGATTTTAATTCTTCTATTTTACAAAATTGTTGGTTATTTGTTAAGTTTTGAATTTTTAAGTTTCCCGTATAAGGAAATCTTTGTAAAGTACTGGAGTACACTTTTCCTTAATTCACTTGCCATAGGTGGGTTATTTGCCGCCCTATTATTTTATAAAAATAAAATACTTAAGTATATCTTAAATACTTATTTATTTAATTGCAGTATAATATTAGTAATCATTTTAATCTGTATTGGTAAGATGTTCCCATTTATGCATTACGAAATTTATTCTTTTCTATTTGCTATAATTATTTTAAATTTCTCGAGTAATCCGAAAATTTCAATTTCATTAGAAGGATCTATTATGAATTATTTAGGTAGAATCTCATATGGCCTATATATGTTCCATGGGATTGCTATTGTTTTATCTATTATTATATTGAATGAATTTAATCTGGTTAACAATTGGCTCCTTTACCCTTTAAGCTTCATTTTCACAATACTAATCGCAGGAATTTCATATAAATATTATGAATCCTTTTTTATCCGATTCAAGCCTTATAAAACTTCAAAAAAATAATTAAGTATAGAATCTTAATGTTATCCATTTAATTTAACGTATCTATTCTTAATAAAAGTATTAACAATTAATCCTATTGAAATTGCTAAAAATGGCACACCCATAACTTGAAATCTATACTCTATACTTGAAAATACGATAGGAAATAGTATCATTAGAAATACCGGTGTTGTCAAAAGAATAATACTGAAAAAATCAAACTTTTTAATGAGCTTTATAATCCATAAAACACAGCATAAATAACCTAATAAAAAAAGTATTGTATTCAAAAGATAAATCAGGATTTTCAATGGTAATTGAACATAATGTAATTTATTATTTTCTATAGCTAAATAATAGGTGTAAGGATGAATGATAAAGTTCTTCAGTAACCTAACTTTTGATGTGATATGGTAGTGAAACGGTTTATTCTTTTTGAATCCAGTTATAAATTTGTTTGATTCAGCTATGAAAACAGATTCTATTTCTTTATTATTTTCGTTTTCAGTTTCCCAGTATAGGCTTCTGATTTTTTTCAAACTATCTATAGTAAAACCATCATAAAATATGTATTCTGGAAAAATATTGTCATTTGGCCGACTAAAACCATATTCTTTTAGATATTCATTTGGTTGAAACCAAAGACCCTCAGAATCAGGATTCCACTCAGTAAAATCACCACCAAAGGACGAAATTAATTCACGATATTTCAGGAACGATTTATTTGGTGCACCACTCGCATATATGGAGCTTTGGGCAATTATTATTTTTTTCTCATTTACATAATTTCTCGTAATCCAAATAGAATCGGTGATAATAAATGGTAGAAGGAATAATAAACCGACTTTGATAAAGTCTTTTCTATTTCTATATAAAAGATAGGCGAGAACGAGAATATAGATAAGAAGCATAAAAGGTCTGAGAAATAAAACCCAGGCAAAAAATATTCCACTCACAAATAGCAATTTCTTGTTTGAATTGTTTTGAAAATCTATTAACAAACCAAGTCCAATAAGAGTAAAACTTACTGCTAATGACTCTGTATAAAATACATTGCCCCAATGCGAAATGTAGTTTGAAAACCCTAATAACAAGATTACAGTGATAATTGATACATTTTTCCAGTCAAATAATTTAGCGATCCTTTTGATAAAATATATAACAGCGTATGAATACAATATTAATTGTATGAAGATTAGAATTAATAGGCTTGTGCTTTGGTTGAAGAAAAGTCTAATGGGAAGATATAAAGGCAAAAACCCGGGCATTCTGCCACTTTTAGAACCATTAAATTCAAAAGTTCCATGCTGATATAAATTCTCTACCATTCCAATATAATATCTTGAATCGCCTCCTAATGTGGTTTTGAAATCCGAATTGAAAATTATATATAGAAGGCACTGATATAAAGCTATTATCGCAAATACCAGTCTGTAATTTATTTTACGATTCAATGTTTTAGAAATAAAATTTTCGAGAATCATAGTTCTTTAGGATTTAAAATTTCGGCTAAAAGCTTGGTTTGATTTTTTCTTGAATATCGTTGAGCAAATTCGTGATTATAACATAGAATTGGCTGAACCCCTTTCATTTTATTATTCAATAATTTTTTCAGTAGATCAACACATTCTTTAATGCTATTGCATGTATAACCACATCCCACGTTTTTTATGAATTCCTCCATTACATCTTCATCAGAAGGTATTAAAAGTATAGGTTTTCCTGTGGCATAATAGTCAAATAATTTAACCGGGTACCATCCTTTAACGTTTTCAAAACTTGTTAATAATAACAAATCACATCGTTCTATTTCATCATTAAGTTCAGTTTTATTCATTCTCGGCTTGAAGCTTACATTAGAAATGTTTTCAGTCAATTGAAATAATTTATCATGACCATTAACATCAATTTCGGTTCCAATAAAGATTAACTCTAATTCCATTTTAGTATTGTCAAAGAGTATTTGTAGTTTTTTAATAGAATCTATAAATAAGTCAATTGGTTGAGAAACGTAAAAAGTACCTGCATAAATAATTTTAAATGTATTGGAATCAAGCTTACTTCTTAATGGCTTAAAAGAATGGAATCCGTTCATAACAACTTTTCCTTCCTTATTAATATATTTATTAATTCTATTTACCCAATGATCAGAAACAGTTATAAAATAATCTGCATTTGAGGTCCATTTTAATTCACTTCTTTGATCAAGTTTATACAGGAAATTACCAAATATTGATTTACTTTCTTCTCTTTTGTAGGTTGTCCATTGATCTCTATAATCAGGGACCCAAAAGATTTCAAATTCTTTTTTAAGATAATATCCTATTATAAATGATTGAAAAGGTCTTCCTGAAACGATAACTGTTTGAATATTATTTTCCTTTATTGTATTTCGGGCTTCTTTATAAAAATTAGAGTAGGGTAATGATTTTATAAAATAATTCGATAAAAGAATTTCTTTGACTGTTAGTATTTTCTGAATTAATCTTAAAAACCGATATTTTGATAAAGATTGCCTAATGGAATTCTTGACTGGCATTCTTCTTATTTCGAATTTCTCATTTTTATCGATTGTTTTATGGTTATTAATGACATTTTCAAATATGTCTTTTTGATTCTTATTCCATTGGCGTGTTATAACGATAGGGTAAATACCATATAAATGAAGGTTTTCAACCCAATAAGAAATTCGATCACCTCCCACGAATGTAGATGGCGGATAGTAATATGAAATAATCAGTACCTTTTTCATTAATGATATGAATCTATTTTTACTTCACAAGGTTTAAGATTGAAGCTTCCTGTCTTTCCCAATTATATTCTTTTGAAGCCTGTGAACAAGCTAACTTATATTTATCTGTATTGGACTTACTTAAAGATTGAATTGTCTCTGCAAGATCCTTTTCGTTATTTATAACCATTTCACCAATTTCATACTTGTTGATAACTTTAGCATTTTCAATGCTTTTTGAACAAATAACGGGAATTCCTGCATGAATATATTCGAATAATTTATTTGGTGACGCTAGTTTTTTGCTTAGGTTGTAATCTTCTAATATATTTAATCCATAATCAGCACCGGAGGTGTAATTTAAGAGATCATTAATAGGGACCTTATCGATGAATTTAACTTGATTATTAAGTTTTAGATCATTTGTTAGGTTTATGAGTTGAGGTTTTAAAGGGCCATTTCCGAGAATTATTAGCTTGAAATTTTCCGGTATATTTTTTATAGTATTAATAATTAATGCTAGACCGCGTCCTCTGTTAAGTACACCTTGATAAATTAATATTTTATCATTTTTTTCAAATGAAAATATTGCCTTAAAGTCAATAAATTTTTCAGGGTCTAATTCTTTAGTGGGCGGGAAATTCATAATTACATTCACCCTTTTTACGCCATAGGTATTCTTAAAGTAATTTGCTAAAGATTCATTAACAGTAATAATATGGTCGGCCTTAACTATTAATCGTTGTTCAGTTAATTTACCAAAGGTTTTCATTAAGCCTAATGAGATTTTGAAAACTATTGATTTCATAAACGATGTTTTAACTGGAAAGAACTGATTTAGTGTTTCCAAGTATATTTCATGTGAATCATAAATCAGACTGGCTTTGAGCTTGTTGGCAATTTTATGTGCAGGTAATAGGGTAGGAAAATCATTACACCAAATGGTATTATATAGTATCCCTTTTTTCAATACCGCAGGTATGAAAAAAATGAATTCTCGCCAAAAAAATGAATGTTGAACAAGTTTTGTTTTGAGTGATTTTTTATGTTCAATTGAATATAATTCTACTTGATCATTAAATAATAATTGGTCTTCTACCTTACCGTTAACATAAAATAAGTGAATCATATGTTTTTTTGAAAGGGTATTTATAATTTTAATTACACGATGGTCGTTATTTACAGGCCCATTTAATAAGACACAAATTTTGTCCATATTTAATTATTAAATGACATTTTATTGAAACTCATTGATTTTAATTCTCTGAGTACAGATTTTCAAAGAATAAGTCAATTGACCATTCTAAATCCATATCATCAGGAATGAATAATTTCATTTTATCGTCATTTTGATCAATTCGGATAAATGGTACGTTATTATCATAGATAATTTCAAATCTTTGTTTAGGTTTTTCTATTTCGTCACGTAAAATCTTTGGATAGTATCCATATTTTTGAATATTTATTTTTTCAAAGCTATGCACAAGCTGTCTTTGGTATCTATATTTTACCTTTAAAGGGTCTGTTGTTTGAAATAAGAAATCATTTCGTTTCAAGACATAAGAATCATAAGTTTTTACATGCTCGGGCATATCATTTTTATCAAATGAATTGTATTGCTCTCTCCATGAGAAGTAATGGAATCTATGAATTAAATTAATATCAGATTTTAGACCTTGACAATGAAAATAATAGTTTGTTGTTTCTTTAACTTGAATAAAGTACTTAGGGACACGTACGGTATCAAATTTTCCGAATTCACGGTAGCTAATGTCCTTATTAAACCAGATTAATATGGGTTCACCATGATCCCAGTCTTTACCTATTACCACATGAAAAAGATCTCCCGTAAGGTTTATTCTAGGCAATTGAATGGTTCTTGGAGTA
>Ga0315315_10003317_pt1 | contig 14800 bp, 12 predicted proteins | sample M140m3416metaG_FD_203699 | JGI IMG/M metagenome (GOLD analysis project Ga0315315, IMG submission 203699) | Ammonia-oxidizing marine archaeal communities from Monterey Bay, California, United States - M1 40m 3416 | ecosystem: Environmental > Aquatic > Marine > Intertidal zone | place: USA...
CATGATTCTTAGCCAATCCTTTGAAATTCAGTGTCGAGCCGGCCTGCATTGCGCTCCGCTGGCTCATCGAACTCTGGAGACAGAATTGACAGGGGGAAGCGTGCGATTGAGTCCAGGGCTGTTTACAACGGATCAACAGATCGATCGGGCTGTGGAGGCCATACAGATGATCGCGGCGAACAGCTGATGAAACGCGATTGTGAAAACGGGATCGTCTGTTAAACTGCCACGTTTTCCTACGATCAGCGGCCGCTGTAGAGCGGTTCAATCGATGAGAAGACAGATGGCAGATTCTGCTTCAATCAGTGATGCATCACTGCAAAGGTCCTCCAGCCACAACCAGGCAGACGTTGTTCTGGTTCTTGACTTTGGCGGCCAGACGACTCAACTGATTGCGCGCCGGGTGCGCGATCAAAATGTATTTTGTCAGGTCGTGCGGCATGATCTGTCTGCAGCTCGGCTTCAGGAGCTTAACCCCAGGGGACTTATTCTGTCTGGTGGTCCCTCCAGCGTCTATGATGATAATGCCCCCGGTATCGATCCTGCCATCTTCGAGATGGGCATACCCGTCCTCGGAATTTGCTACGGTATGCAGATCAGCTGCCAGATCCTCGGTGGGAAAATTCTTGCAGCGGATTCTCGGGAATACGGCCGGGCCCCCTGCCGCGTCGAACGCAGTAATGCGCTTTTCGGCTCTATCCCGGAAACGTTTACGGCCTGGATGAGTCATGGAGACCAGGTCGGAGAACTCGCGGATAGTTTCAGCTCGATCGCTTCAACTGAGACCTGTCCGAATGCTGCTGTCAAACATACCAGCCTGCCTGTCTATGGCCTCCAATTTCATCCGGAAGTCACTCACACAGATTCCGGCGGGCAACTGCTGGCTAACTTTGTGACAGAAATCTGCGGATGTCAGGGCACGTGGCGCATCAGTTCACTCATTGAACAACAGTCAAATCTCATCCGTGAATCGGTGGGCGAAGACCAGGTGATCTGCGGCTTATCCGGCGGAGTTGATTCCTCGGTTGTTGCAGCGTTGCTTTCTCAATGCATCGGCACGCAGCTTTCATGCATCTTTGTCGATAATGGCCTGCTGCGAAAAGGAGAGCGTGAACAGGTCATTGCGGAGTTTACTGACCACTTCAAGACGGATCTCCACGTCGTTGATGCTCGTGAACGATTTTTGTCGGAATTGGCAGGCGTCACTGATCCACAGAAAAAACGCACGATCATTGGGCGAGTTTTTATTGAATGTTTTCGTGACGCGGCAAAAACAATTCCAAATGCAAAGTACCTTGCGCAGGGCACGCTCTATCCGGATGTCATTGAAAGTGGAGCCAATCCCGATGGCCCCGCTGCGACCATCAAGTCTCACCACAATGTTGGCGGACTTCCGGAGGAATTGGGGTTTGAGTTGATTGAACCTCTGCGCGACATGTTCAAGGACGAAGTTCGACGCATGGGCCTGGAACTCGGATTGCCGGATAACATTGTCTGGCGACATCCGTTTCCGGGGCCTGGCCTGGCGGTTCGCTGTCTCGGAGAAATCACCGAAGAGCGTTTGGACATCATTCGTGAGGCAGATGCAATTCTGATTGAAGAACTGCACACCGCCAACCTGTACCGCAAGATTCAGCAGGCATTTGTCGTCTTGTTGCCTGTGCAATCAGTCGGAGTGATGGGAGACGGACGGACCTACGAAAATGTCGCGGCCGTCAGAGCCGTGCAAACCGACGATTTCATGACAGCCGACTGGTTTGATTTCCCGCACGAGATCCTGCAACGTGTGTCAACTCGCATCATCAACTCAGTGCGTGGGATCAATCGTGTGGTTTACGACATCAGTTCGAAACCGCCTTCGACGATTGAATGGGAATAATTCGCTGCATTCATTATGAGAGAATTGAGCATGTCACCGTATCTGGCTGAATTTGTGGGCACGATGGTTCTCGTGCTGCTTGGCAATGGAGTCTGTGCCAACGTGAATCTGGGCAAATCGCTTGGAAACAACGGTGGCTGGATTGTTGTGACAACCGGTTGGGCATTGGCGGTCACGGTTGCTGTCTATTTGACAAACGCGATTAGTGGAGCTCACCTGAATCCTGCCGTTACTATTTCGTTAGCTGTGATTGGCAAGTTTGCCTGGTCAGATGCCGCCGGATATATAGTCGCTCAGATTACAGGAGCCATTGCAGGTGCAGTCCTGGTATGGTTGGTTTATCTGCAGCACTGGGGTGAAACGGAGGATGAAGGGGCCATTCGTGGTAGTTTCTGCACGGGTGCTGCAATTCCTCATCCACCGAGCAATGTGATTACGGAAGCCATCGGAACATTCGTACTGGTGCTGGGTGTATTGGTCGTTCTTGGTCCGCAGAATCTCGTTCCTGGTTCGGATTTTGCAAAAGGCTTTGCTCCGGTGCTCGTGGGAGTACTCGTCTGGTCAATCGGACTATCATTAGGCGGAGCCACAGGATACGCGATCAACCCGGCTCGCGACCTTGGTCCGCGGATTGCTCACGCCGTGCTGCCCATCAACGGCAGGGGAAGTACTGAATGGAGCTACGCCTGGATCCCTGTTGTCGGACCAAGTGCTGGTGGCATCATCGCTGCATTGTTCTACAAGGCACTCTGGGTGGCGGCGTAATGGGTCGGTTACTCTTTTGAGCATTTGTCGGTACAGGCAGGCAGTGAACGTCATGCTGCTGCTGAGATCTTCACGAGGCCATGCCAGTCGCGGCCTGCTGTCTGTTGGCTCTCCAAACAGACGGTTCATCAGCTACTGCTCTCAATATTCCATGGACTCAACTCACTTACGCAGAAACGACTGAGGTCACTCATGAAATACATCCTTGCCCTGGACCAGGGAACGACCAGTTCGCGTGCCATCGTGTTCGATAAGCGCGGGACGGTCGTCGCAGTCGAGCAGAAGGAATTCACTCAGCATTTTCCTCAACCCGGATGGGTCGAACACAATCCGCAGGACATCTGGAAAAGTCAGCTGTCGGTTGCAAAAAGTGTTCTGCGAAAAGCAAAGATCACCGCTAAAGACGTGTCCGCAATCGGAATCACGAACCAGCGCGAAACCACTCTGGTTTGGGATCGTAAAACCGGCAAACCTGTTGGGAACGCAATTGTCTGGCAGGACCGACGGACTGCGGGAGTTTGCGATGAGTTGCGGCGTAAGAAAGTCGACCGCACGGTGCAAAAAAAGACGGGGTTGATTTTGGACGCGTATTTTTCCGCAACCAAGATCCAATGGATACTGAACAACGTTGCCGGAGCACGCAAAAGGGCAGAAGCCGGTGACCTGGCCTTTGGAACCATGGATTCGTGGCTCATTTGGAACCTCACCGGAGGCAAGGTACATGTTACTGATCCCAGTAACGCATCTCGCACGATGTTGTACAACATCCACACGGGCAAGTGGGACAAGCAGCTGCTCAGTATCTTTGATGTACCGGCAAGCATGTTGCCAAGTGTCGAAACGTCCAGCGGTGTCGTGGCGGAAACGAGTGTCCTTGGACGAGCAATTCCAGTCGCGGGAATAGCAGGAGATCAACAGGCCGCATTGTTCGGACAGTGTTGCCTGAAACCGGGCATGGTCAAGAACACCTACGGAACCGGCTGCTTCATGCTGATGAATACCGGTACCACTCCCGTGGCATCCAAAAACAAACTCCTGACAACAGTTGGCTGGAAAATTGGCGATCGCACTGAATATGCACTGGAAGGCAGTGTGTTTGTTGCGGGAGCTGTCGTGCAATGGCTGCGAGATGGCCTGGGACTTATTAAGTCATCGGCGGATGTGGAAAAATTAGCAGCGTCGGTCGCGAGTACAGAGGGGGTCTACCTGGTTCCGGCTTTTGCAGGACTGGGGGCACCTCACTGGGATGCTTATGCTCGGGGCACACTGGTGGGAATGACGCGCGGCACCAATCGATCGCATATCGCTCGAGCTGCCCTCGAAGGCATCGCTTATCAGGTCACGGATATCGTCAAGGCTATGGAAGCCGATGCAGGGCTGAGGTTAAAACAACTGCGAGTGGACGGTGGAGCTTCACTTAACGGGTTGTTGATGCAATTTCAGTCGGACCTGTTGAGAGTCCCCGTGATTCGTCCGGTTGTCGAAGAAACGACGGCACTGGGAGCTGCGTATCTCGCGGGTCTGGCGGTCGGATTCTGGCAGAGCAAGAGAGATATTCAGGCCAACTGGCAGGAAGCAGCGCGATTCAAAGCCACGATGAAACCGAAAGAAAAAGAGCGACTCATCGCAGGTTGGTCGCGCGCCTTGGAACGCGCTGCTGACTGGGAGTTGCATTAAGCAGGCGACATGCTGGTTTGGCTCCCATGTTTCTGTCTGGAACGATCCGCCGTTACCGCCCGGCTTACCCTCCCCCTCCCCAACGACTTCCTCCCTTCGACAGCTCGACTGAGGCAGCTCGACTGAGGCAGCTCGACTGAGGCAGCGGCTATCCGCTGCAAACCTGTGAAATAGGGTAGAAAATGCCAGCGATCGAGAAGCAATACACTCAGCGATTGAGTGTCTCTTACACCCGAGAATTCGATATCGATTCATCAGCGCTCTGGAAGCTGATGAGCGCTCCGAATAACCTCGAGGATTGCCACCCGTTTTGCAAATCGAACACAGTCGTGCAATGGGATGAAGGTGAGCATTACGACATTCTGGTTTATCTGAATGACAGGACTTACATACGTAAATTTCAAAATTGGTGCGAGGGTAGCGGTTACACATTGCTCATCGGTGAAGCAGATGGGCCCCAATCCTATGTCGTGTGGAATGTTGATTCACTTGGCGCGTCTCAATCACGTCTGACAATCACTGTCTACCCGTTTATTCTCTCGACACTGCCAAAAATGCTGGCTTTCCTTCCTCACGTTCTGTGGGTGCGGCCCCGACTTAAGTTTTATCTCAAATCGGTGATATCGGGATTTCAGTATCACGCGGAAAATAAAGAGCCAGTTCCACGAAACCACTTGGGCCAACACCCCTGGTTTTCCTGATGGCGTTGCAGTATTAGTTTCGTTAAGAATACGGTTCAGGTTCAAAAATCGGGAGTGCAATGATCGGAATTTCGCGCGCTGAAATGTTCCGTAGTTTTGCCAAAGCATGGCGTTGCAGACAGCTGCTTTGGACAGGCTTGCACAGTCCGGTTTGATTTAACTCATCCTGACAGGCATGGATCAGAAACATGCGACGCATCGCAATCACGGGGGCCTGTGGCAATCTAGGCTGGAAACTGTTGTGCCACCTCATCCAGCAATCCACAGTCGATCAGGTTTTTGGAATAGGACTTGAACGTCCCACACATTTGCAACGACACGAGTTGTGTCAGCTGGACGGACATGCAAAGGCAATATTTGTCGAGGCCGATTTGACAGACCACCGCGACCGGCGTTGGAGCGAGCTGATCGAGCAATCAGACGGGGTCGTCCACTTCGCAGCGCAAAATCCATTTCCAGAGGCCAGTTGGAAAGACGCGACTCACTCTTTGGACATGACTTTAAATGTTGCCAATGCTGCGGTGACGGCTGGTGTTAAGCGTTTTGTCTTTGCCTCTTCTAATCATGTGATGGGCCGGTACAAGGATACTCCACTCAGAGAAACAGTCGGTCCAGGCGAGTTAACGACAGACCTTGACCACGCAGTCGGGACCGTGTGGGACGCGGGTGAAACGACCATGGACTCTACAATTTACGCCGTAGCCAAGAGTTCCGGCGAACGGGCCTGCCGTGCATTGGCTTTTCAGTCAGCCGGGAACACGAAATTTGTCAACATTCGGATCGGGTGGTGTCAACCAGGAGACAATCATCCCTCGACTCTTTCAGGTGCAGGCACACCGACTCAGGACTCATCATCCACTGTGGACAATGATCACGAAGCCCTACGAACCGACCGCTGGTTCAAATCTATGTGGCTCTCTAATCGCGACTTCGTCCAGCTGTTCAGCAAGGCGATTTTCGCAGACAGCTCAACATGGCCCGCTCCCTCAATCGTTGTCAACGCGATGAGTCGCAACGAGCAAATGCCCTGGAGTCTCAAGGAAGCTCGAGACTGGTTGGGCTACGAGCCGGATGACGGATTTCGCTTTGCTTCGTCTTCGCTTTCGTTCATGTGATGTGACTACACACTTCCGGCATGGAGTCACTGGCTGTGCAATCCGTATCACCAAAGCTATCCATCGCGAGAATCGCCTCTGCCACTGGCCTGTCGAAACGTCTTGCGTTATTATTCGTAGTTGCTAAGTGTATTTGAATGCTGACAGATCTGAGGAAAGTTATGTCGGAATCCGACAACGCGAATATTATTTCAGCCACCAGCGAGACATTCCGTACGGACGTCATTGAAGCATCGAGTCAGCTTCCTGTGGTCGCCGACTTCTGGGCCGAATGGTGTGGCCCTTGTCGGCAACTGATGCCCATTCTGGAACAACTGGCTGAAGAGTTTGCCGGGCGGTTTCGTCTGGTAAAAATCAATGTTGATGAGTGCCCGGAGATTGCCGGTGCGATGGGCGTTCAATCAATTCCATTTGTAGTGGCATTCGTCGATGGCCAGCCGGCGACACAGTTGCCGGGAGCGCATGATGAAGCGGCGGTTCGTGAGTGGCTGAATAGTTTCCTGCCATCACCGGCTGTTGAAGCTTATAATGCCGGCATGGAAGCAGAGGGTGAAGGCCGCCTCTCTGACGCTGAAACCAGTTTTCGCCAGGCCGTCGAATTGGGCCCGGACTATGCTGAGTTCAAAATCGCACTCGGTCGGGTCCTGCTGGCAGAGGATCGCAACCAGGAATGCTCTGAGATTATTGAGCAGCTGGAAGTTCGAGGTTTTCTGGAGCCGGATGCTGAAGAGTTGAAGGGGCAACTGGCATTAAAAAATCAAGTTCAGGATTCCGGTGGAACCATTCAGGCTCGCGAGGCTCTTGCCAAGGACCCTGATAACCGCACTCTGCAGATTGCACTTGGGGAAGCTCTAGGGGTTGACAAGAATTTTGAAGAGGCCTGCGATCTGCTGCTGGACATCATTCGCAACGAATTTGGCGAACATCGCGAAAATGCTAAGGAAGCAATGGTCGCCGTTCTGACGATGATGGGACCACAGTCTCGGCTGGCATCCGACTACCGTCGTCAACTGGCTACAGCATTTTATTAGTCCACCACGGCTTAGTAGATGTCTGGTTCCGGAGTTTGCGATCCGTCCGATTGTAGAAATCGGAAGTCACAACCGTCACAAGCCTGGGTGATTTCCTGTTCCAGCAGGTGTCCATAGCCTCGAGTGTATCTTTTGGGTGGTGGTGTCCATTGACTACGGCGTTTGGCTAAGTCTTCATCCGTGACGTCAATCTGTAAAGATCGTCCGGCGACATCCAGCTTGATTATGTCGCCGTCGCGAACGAGTGCCAAAGGTCCTCCGACCGCCGATTCGGGGGACACGTGCAGGACACAGGTTCCATAGCTCGTGCCGCTCATTCGCGCGTCGCTGATTCGTACCATGTCACGAATCCCTTGTTCGAGTAAAGCCCTGGGGATCGGCAGCATCCCCCATTCAGGTATTCCGGGAGCGCCAATCGGTCCGGCATTCTGCAGGACAATCACATGATCTGCGGTGATATTGAGCAATGGATCATCGATTCTTGCTTTCAGATCCGCATAATCCGAGAAGACCACGGCGGGACCGGTATGTTGCTGTAGTTTTTCGTCAGCGGCCGGTGGCTTAATGATTGCGCCATCGGGACAGAGGTTACCGCGCAACACCGCCAGACTGTTGTTCATGCAAATCGGATCGTCCACCGAGCGAATCACGTCCGGGTCATAGACTTCGGCCCCTTCGATGGCTTCGCCCAAAGTCCCGCCGGCCACACTGAGAGCGTCCGTGTTCAGCAGTGGAACAATTTGCGACATGAGTCCACGCAAGCCCCCGGCATCGAAAAAATCTTCCATTACAAATGTTCCGGCCGGTCGCACGTTGGCGAGCACTGGTGTGGTCTGTGAGAGTTCATCAAATCGTTCCAAAGTCAGCGGAATCTGAGCTCGGCCGGCCAAAGCCATCAGATGGACCATCGCGTTAGTCGATCCTCCAATAGCCATCAGTGTCACAATCGCGTTGTCAAACGCATCCTTTGTCATGATCTGTCCCGGACGTACATCGTGCCAGGCCAGTTCCACTGCCTGTCGCCCTGTACTGGCAGCCATTCGGGTATGAGATGAATGTGTGGCGGGAATTGACGCTGAGCCAGGAAGACTCATTCCCATGGCTTCGGCAATCGATGTCATCGTCGAAGCGGTGCCCATCGTCATACAATGTCCGGCCGAAGGCGCAATGTGATCTTCGAGTTCACACCAGGCATCACACGACACTCGTCCGGCACCTCTTTCGGCCCAGTACTTCCACACGTCACTGCCACTCCCGAGAGATTCTCCTCGCCACTTCGTCCGATTCATAGGGCCGCCAGGCATCACGATACTTGGCACATCGGCGCTGAGTGCTCCCATCAGCAGTGCGGGAATCGTCTTGTCGCATCCCCCCATCAAGACCGCAGCATCGATGGGATGTGCGCGAAGCACCTCTTCAGCTTCCATCGCCAGCAGGTTGCGATAGAACATCGACGTCGGTTTCATGAACGTTTCGGATAGACCAATGACTGGAACTTCGACAGGAAATCCCCCCGCCTGCCATACTCCACGTTTGACGTCATCGACTCGTTGGCGAAAGTGAGAATGACAGCTAATCAGATCGTTGCCGGTGTTCAGAATCGCCACAATTGGCTTGCCTTCAAACTCTGCCGAGGCATAGCCGGATTGCTTCTGGCGGGAACGATGCCCGAAGGAACGAAGGTCGTCCGGACCAAAAAATCGGAAACTTCTAAGCTGGTCGGGCTGACGTTTGCGGTTTGAAAACATTGATATTTAGATAATTCTGACGAACGACGGGCAAGAGTGTGTCACACTTGTATGTTCACGGTTGAAATGTCTCAAGCTCCCGGACGAAATGGCTAATTCCACTGTCCGGCATTCTAAGTGACAGTAAAAATCGTTTCGACCGACCGTTGATGTCCGGCGATTTACGGTGTTCAGCTTGTCTGGGGTCCAAGCAGGGCCGGAAGTGAAGGTACACTGGCAAACATATCAGGCATGATCCTACCACCCCCCCTCCCCTCTATAAAATTCTGGATTCCATGGAATTTCTGCTGCAGGTCAATCTGACTTGTTTCCTGCTGACCTACCTCGTGGCGTTAGTCGCGGAGGTAATGCAGTTAGTTCGGTCACGCTCACGAGTACTGCAGACGACTGTTTTTGTTGCGGCACTTGTCGGTTTGGTGGCCCATTCAGCCTATCTGATTGCTCGATTTCAGTCGTCAGGTCTGCCACCGCTTGTGGGCAGCAGTCATGACTGGCTCCTCGTCGTTGCCTGGCTGGGAGTGGTGGTGCTGCTTATGCTGATGTGTCGTACAAAATCATCCCAAGCGATCTTCCTGTTACCAATTGTGGTGGCTCTTATTTTTCTGGCCATCCGAGTGAACGCAACACCATCGGCGACTGAACGGACAGACTCGTACTGGTGGATAATGCTGCACGCCTCATCGCTTGCCGTCGGCATCGGATTAGTCGTTTCCGCCACTGGTTCGGCACTGATGTATCTGTTGCAGTACCGTAAATCGATTGCGACTCCCAAGTCTGGAACGTTTGACTTCCATTAATTACTGGTTGGTGATGTCGTGTTATCCGCTACTGACAACCGGGTTGTTTACTGGTTTTGTCCTTGCTGGAAAAGCACTTAAGGGCAACGATCCATTATGGCGCGAACCCATTGTGTGGGGCACAATTTTCATGTGGCTCATGATGACCGTTCACATGCTCTGGCTCTCCCAAAAAAAAGACCAAACGGGTCTGATGGTCGCACGACGAACTTTTCTCGCAAGCCTCTTAATGGTGCTGACCATTTTTGGTCTGACATTTGTTACCGGTGAAATCCACAGTGAGAGTGGACCAGCGGAAGTCTCAGACACCCTTGAAATTACTCCACTTCGAGTGTCACCTGAATGAACGTTGTTGCCCTCAGTTGCAGTCACCACAACGCGGGATTAAACATCCGCGAAAAACTGGCGTTTTCGAACGAAGACCAGTTACAGGCGGCATATGCGCATTGGCAACAACGGCACCCCGATTCAGAACTTGTCGTTCTTTCCACCTGCAATCGCATCGAGATCTACGCGGCAGAAGGTGAAAATAAACAGTCTCTGTCAACAGGACAGCTAACGGAATTCGTATCAGAGTTTCACGATATTCCTCCTGATGAACTCACTGACAGTGTTCTGTTTCATCATGGGCGCGACGCGGTTACTCACCTCTTCGAAGTGGTCTGCAGTCTGGACAGCATGGTTCTGGGTGAACCTCAGATTGTGACACAGGTCAAGAATGCCTATCGCATCGCGGGAGAGCAGAATTCCTGCGGGCCACTCACGAATCATCTCTTCCAGCACGCTCTCAAGGTTTCTGCGCAAGTCCGCACAGACACGAAACTGTCTGAAGGTCGAGTTTCGATTGCCAGTGTTGCTGTTGGTGAATTTGCACGCTCTATCTTTGACCGATTCGATAATAAGCTGGTACTGGTCATTGGTGCGGGTGAAATGGCGGAAGAAACTTTACGATACATCAAAGACGAAGGAGGAATCAACTTCGTCATCGTGAATCGGAGCGCAGATCGGGCGGAAAGGCTGGCGAAACAGTTCGATGGGCAAACCGATTCTCTTGAGAACCTCGACAAGTGGATGGCTCGGGCGGATCTGATCGTGAGTACTACGGGATCCTCCGACAGAATTGTTGACCGTAAACGATTCACCCGGGTTCGAAAGGCAGGGAAACGGCGGCCTGTGTTAATCCTTGATTTGGGAGCGCCGCGAGACTTTGCCGCGAACGTGGCTTCTATCGATGACAATGTATTTCTGTTTGACATTGATGCACTGGAAGCGACATGTGAAACGAATCGGCAGTTACGAAAGTCTGAAGTCGAACAGGCTCGGAAAATCATTCAGGAACAAACGGACCGCTTCCTGCACGAAGTCTATCATCGTGCCACGGGCCCGGTGATTCATCGTTTACGGGCTGCCTCCGAAGAGATTAGCCGGAAAGAACTGGACCTGCTCTACCGAAGGCTTCCTCATCTTTCGGACGAAGATCGATCGGCGATGGACAAGACGGTGCACCGAATCGTTAACAAACTTCTGCATCCTCCACTGGAAACCCTGCGAGATGAAGCGAAGTCCGGCACTCCACACGGACTTCTGGATGCCATTCGACAACTGTTCAACCTTGGTGACTGACAGGCGGAGATACGCATCAGCGTGTGTGATATCAGAGGATGCCTTCTACCAATACTGTTCAGTGCGCGTGTTTAGTCGTTGCCATTGAAAATCTAACTGGGGGAGGAGAACTTCGATATCGACGCGAAATTTGCCTGCCAGCCATCTGGCTCTTGAGAATGCCGTATTTTTCATGAGATTCGCGAAAGACACTGGTCTGCAGATTCAAATTCTTTCTTAGAGTAATCGTCCGGATTTTTCGTCCGGGACTTCAGATTCCGCTATTTCTCCCTCGTGCATTATTCTGGAAACTCACTCATGGATGCAAACATCGTTCTGCTGCCCGGCGACGGAATTGGTCCGGAAATTGTTGCTCAGGCCCGTCTGGTTCTGGACGCGATCGGGCAGTCATTCGGTCACCAGTTTTTGATGTCCGAACATCCTATCGGTGGAAATGCGATAGACGATTTCGGAGATCCTTTGCCGCAACCAACGATCGATGCCTGTCGTTCCAGTGATGCGATTCTCCTTGGCGCTGTCGGGGGACCTAAATGGGACGACCCCACCGCGAAAACTCGTCCGGAGGCAGGCCTGCTCAAAATCCGTAAAGAACTGGGCCTCTTCGCAAATCTGCGCCCCATTCAGACTTTTGACGAGCTCGTCGACGCCTCACCAATCAAACGTGAGATTGTCGCCGGAACAGACATTTTGTTTTTCCGGGAACTCACTGGCGGTATCTACTTCGGCAAATCCGGTCGTCGGCCGGATGCGAGTGGTGAAGCAGCATTCAGTGAAATGGTCTACACCACTGGTGAAGTTGAGAGAATCGTACGTCTCGCGGGTCAAGCGGCGCAGGGACGTCGAGGCAAACTGACTTCAGTTGACAAAGCAAATGTCCTCGAATCCTCACGCCTTTGGCGACAGGTCGCGGAACGCGTGGTGAAGGAAGAGTTCCCTGACCTGGAGTACGACGTTGTGCTGGTGGATTCAATGGCAATGCATCTGATCTCCCGCCCCAAAGACTTTGACGTAGTGGTCACGGGGAACATGTTTGGGGACATTCTGACGGACGAAGCGTCCATGCTGCCAGGGTCACTTGGATTGCTTCCATCGGCTTCAATTGGGAGTAGCGGACCGGGGTTGTATGAACCTATTCATGGCTCAGCACCCGACATCGCCGGCCAGGGCATTGCTAACCCACTTGCCATCATTCTTGCTACAGCCATGTTGCTGCGACATTCTCTGGGTCTCACCGAAGAAGCAGAAAGAATTGAAGCGGCTGTCGGGCAAGTGCTGAAAGACGGCCACCGGACATGTGACATTGCTTCCGGTGGTCAGGCTGTTACGACGACGCAGATGGGTGATGCGGTTCTCAAGGTGCTGGTCTAACTTGAGACTTTTCTGGCGGACAAGCATCAGAGAAAATCAATCACGACATTGTCCGCCAGAAAACGACCTTCAGCCGTCAGTCGTAACCAGTGTTCTGGTTCTGAGCCATGTTGGTCTTCAATGACCTCAACCAACAGTCCCTCGTCAAGATGTTGAGCAAAGGCGTCGGGAGCCAGGCTTCTGACACTACATCCGAAGCGTTGTTCAAATGAATGCTGTGGGATTCCTCGGTTACGTCGGAGTCCCAGCATCACGGCTTCACGTGCTCGATCGGTCGCTGATAATTGCTCGCAATCCTGCAGCAAAGGCTCCCCCTTCATCCAGCTTGTGATCCATCGTGATACGTTCCGACTGTTCGTACTACGCATCCCGTTTATGTAACGAGCCGCACCCGGGCCGAATGCGAAGTACTCAGACGCATCCCAATACACTTCGTTGTGACGACAGCGCGCGTTCGGCTGAGCGTGGTTTGAGATCTCATACTGTTCAAATCCTGCTGCTCCCAGAATCGCCATCGCCGCAGCGTACTGTTGCCGTTCGGTTTCGTTGGAAGCCAGGTGAAACTTTCCCTTTGATCGGCGTTGATAAAAAGCGGTGCCTTTTTCGAAGGTGAGTCCGTACGTCGAAACATGCTGCACTGGTAAATCAATGGCTGTCTCGAGCGTCTCTTCCCATGAAGTCTGACTCTGGCCTGGAACTGCAAAGATCAAATCCAGGGAGATGTTTGGGATGTGGGAGTGTGTGCGTTGAACTACGTTGCGTGACTCCTGTGGATTGTGCGTTCGTTCGAGCGTCTTCAAAACGTCTGCGTCAAACGACTGCACACCAAGGCTGATTCTGTTGACTCCGCCACCTCGGAGTACTGTCAGGCGGTCATCGTCGAGACCATCGGGATTTGCCTCACAGGAATATTCCCCATCAGGCGCCAGCTGAAACTTACCGGCGATCATCTCCAGCAATTCCCCCAGTTGATCAGGCGTGAGGTGGGTTGGCGTGCCACCCCCCACAAAAATAGAATCAACGGAGAAGGTTCCGGTTAGCTGAGAAAGTTCAATGGATATGGCTTGCAGATACTGGCTCACGAGATTGTCGCGGTTGGCAACCAGCGTGAAGTCACAGTAGCCACAACGATGCAAACAGAACGGAACATGAATGTAGACAGCGCGTGGAGCGATCCCTGCTTCCGGGATGGAATAGACACCTCGGTTTCGTCGCCAGGAACTCTCTTGTGAGGTCTTCATCCGGTTACCAGTCTCACCTGGAACTCGTGGTTTGCTGCTTTATGGGACGCCAATTCAAGACAATGTATTGTCCTGCAACATAGGAGAAAGCACGGGTTTCGGCAAAATTGGCCCGTTTCGCCGAACATATTTAAAGGAAATGAGTCTGGGAGCGTAGAATTATGAAGAACTTGGTGATTTTGTGAGACTTTTGGTTCAGAAATTGCTTTTACGACTGTTGTGATCAGGAAGAGACAAATTCGCAGGGCTATGTTAATCCGATAGGAATTCCGAATGGAAACGGCTGACATTAGGTCAGGAGGTGCATGATGCTGGTACTAAGTCGCAAATCAGGCGAGACAATTCAAATCGCCGACAATATCTCAATCACCGTATCCCACGTCAGAGGTGGACGAGTCCGATTATCAATCGATGCTCCTCAGGTGGTTCGAGTGATCCGCAAAGAACTGATGTCGGATACGTCACATTGTGACGAGGACCTGGCGACGCCGGGATAGCTTGGCACGCATTAGGGTTAACGTGAGACTCCAGAACGAATCCTGTTCGTCAGCGTTTCGACAACGTCACCGATTGACATATCCGAAGTGTCAATGACCAGTGCATCCGTGGCAGGCTTCATCGGCGCGTGGACTCGCGTTTTATCGCGACTGTCTCGCTGTTCTAACTGTGCTTTTACTGTCTGCAGAGGCAGAGTTGACCCCTTCGACAACATCTCTCGATGCCGCCGAAGCGCCCGCGCCGTCAGACTGGCGGTGATAAAGAACTTGTGAGTTGCCTGAGGAAACACCACTGTTCCCTGATCGCGGCCTTCGGTCACAAGATCTCCGGATGTTCCAATACTCTTTTGCAATTCAA
>Ga0315315_10003318_pt1 | contig 14798 bp, 7 predicted proteins | sample M140m3416metaG_FD_203699 | JGI IMG/M metagenome (GOLD analysis project Ga0315315, IMG submission 203699) | Ammonia-oxidizing marine archaeal communities from Monterey Bay, California, United States - M1 40m 3416 | ecosystem: Environmental > Aquatic > Marine > Intertidal zone | place: USA...
CCTCACGTATGGCAAACACCAATATCCACCCGGACGGATGTTTCGGACGGATATTTATATGATTATCAGTCATCAAAATATGTAAAGTTTTCAATATTTGGACGGATATTGAAAAATATCCGTCCGGACGATATCCGTCAGTAGACATAGGCACTAGCTAGTCAGTTCACTGACGAAGTCACATTTAGTCCCGCATTCCAACTCGGTTTTTTTGCGATCGTGTCTCGTTTTATTCGTCTTTTGATTGATCAAGAGCTCGATCATTTACAAAGGTCATAGACTAAATCACCGTACGGTCGGTGAGTGATACTTTGTATCTCTGACTAACAACTATGTGCGACGCATTTCCGTTCTTTGGACGACTGCTGTTCAGCGGGACGGCCTTACCGTTGCGCTTGGCGTGCACGTAGTCGTCGTTCATACACGCACGACACCTGTGAACGATAAAGCGATGCCAAGCCGTCTTCTGAAGACGCGATAGAGGACGGTCGAAGTTGACCGATGTATCGGTGAAGTTTCAGTTTCAAACCGTTCCAAAAGACCTCGTTTCACCGATGCTCCATCGATCAATACTCCGGTTAGAAAACCTTAACCCTCGAGCCCGTCCAGACTAGTCCCAAACAAGCCTCCCGCGAACTCCAATTCTATCGTTTCTCAATCACCAGGCACACAACTGATTATTACCTTCGTATTATGGAAAAGTGGGTCGGTTCATTTGAGCAGTTCCTCAATCAGGAATGACACCTTTAAAGATACGAAGGAAAAGTTAAGAGACGTGATTGAGTGTGCGCTATTTCTGCTACTTCGATGAGCAGGGAAAAGAGAGGCGTTCGGAACTCACAGGCTAGAAGAGTAATTTCGAACAGAGCGAAGGAGACAGCGGGACGTCAATGCACAAAACGTTCTTCGAAGGTATCAGTATTAGGCGTTTTCGACTGGCGTTTCCGTCGACGCGCATCCAAACGGAAATTTCTGAAGCAACAAAGCGCTCACGCCCACAATGATGTCCGGCGAAAGTGCTGTCGATTCTCTCAAGGAAAGGCCCAGGCTGCAGCTCATTGACCCTCTTCACCTGAAGGTATGTTCCACGGGCGTCCGATATGGTCCGTGCGAACAAGTACGGCGGGGTGCATCCGCATGCATTACAACGCCATGCACGTCTGGTTTGTTCCGACTATCGATTTTGGGCCCTAGTATTTGGATCGTGCAGCAGATCACAAGGTCCGCACCGTTCTTTCGAATCGATGCAGACGTGTGCGGTGCAGAAGCTTACTTCGAGCTCGTCTCCGGCGTGCATTTCTTTCTTGGGAGCTCTCAAAATGCGACAGAGCAGGTACTTAATGAGGGACTTAAAGTAATGTTGCGAGCAAGATTCGTTGGACATTTACCAAGGCAAATAAGCTGGTATATTTTACCTTTTATTGAAGCTGGTCTCATAGAAGTGACAGGGGTAGTTGTTGAAGAGTCATGTATTGGTCATGATGAAGCCAAGCATAAGCGTCCATCTCGGCCCTGCTCCGATCCGCAGTTCGATGAATCGAGTCAAAACAAAACAGTAGAAATTCATGCCAAGCCGCGCAGCCGTGAAAACTTGATAGATTTTCTCTCACTCATATGCCCAGAATTATGTGCTGCAGCGGCTCGTGCTCAGCAATGCAGACGAACAACCATAGATACGCTTATCAGCCGGCTAATTACCGCTATCGAAGTCACCAAAAATGCCTCTGATCAAGGTTTGAATATATTCTCTGCACATGAACAACACATCTTGGACAAGTTTTGTGAAAGCACAAAGCCTGCAAAATATCTTGTTGTTCGTCTCCTGCAGCGCAGAGCACGCCGGACCAGAATGTCGTCGATGAAAATGTATCTAAAAAGACGAAACATGCCGTGTGCCATCGATGAGTTGATTGACTGTGGTCTTGCTTTCGGCTCTACTTGTGTTTCAAGAAACTGTACGACAGATGATATCAAAGAAATATGTGAGACGTTGGCATGCGATGAACTAAAACAGGTTGCCACGAAATTTCGTAAGAGCTTGCCAAAGGGGGGCATGATCGACACGATCACTGATGCGTATGCAGATAGTTCAGTTCGAAATGGTCATTGTTCTTTCACGAAGAGTCTGTACAAAATAAATTCAGTGATTAGGGAAGAAACCGAGCTTAAAGTTATCTCAGATATCATCGGACTCGCGCCCCCTTTAGAACACGCACTTCATAGTATGCTCTGTTTCCTATTCTTGCAAGATAGTGGATTGGATTGCCTCATGCTCGAAGACATTGGGTTAACGTACTTCCCTAAATTTGACATCCCCGTGGAAAATGCGGCATCAGCAATGTGTACATCTCAATTTTACGGCACCTCTGTTAGGAAGCAACGCGTGTTAATGACCACATGTGAGAACTCTTTCTGCAGCTCGGGCCCAGCTTTTACTGCCTTTACTGCAGTCTCTGAGAAAAGTAACGTCCTTGATTTCGCATGTGATGCAGGAGATGATTTTGCAGTTGTAAGAATTTTGAGCCATGATTTCTTTCCACAAGTTTTCTCCACCAGGTATCTACACTTGTTCAGACAAGTTTTCTATCCAAATTCGTCATGTGTTGTGAACGCAGTGGTAACATACATATCTCTTCTTGAAAAACGCGGATATTACGACAATGCGACTGCTGTTCTTGTCAAAAGTATATTTAGTGTTGTACATCCTGAAAAACAAAGTTTGTGGTTGGTGCACACAAGTTCAAGTTTGAGCAGACAACACGGCCGCGTCAGAGACGCATTAGGGCTTTGCCTCCATGCGCTTAGAAATCAGTGGTTGCGATGTGAAGAGAAAATGGGTCTCCAACAACGTTCTAGACGGCTTGCACGGCAATGCAATCATGTTTCACAACTTTGTGAATCGTTGTTCGTCGATGCTGGATGGATTTTCCGAGTGGACCATATCCATGCTTATGTGTTGAATGCGAACGCGCATCAAAAAAAACGATACGTTTCAGTTACGCCTGGAATAGGTCATGTTTCGTCGACAGTTGAGGATCTCGCCCTCTTACATTACGCCGATGATGATCTTGGGAATTGGCGAGGTGCACATGCAGAGTCTCGTTTCTGGACAATGATTTTTTCCCTCCTTTTCGCGGATATCATATTCATGCCTGTGGTTGGTGCATTTCATTCACCGTTCCAATCCAAGCCTTTTGATTTGAACACGGCCGATTTCACGTCGGTAAGACGTTGCGCCATTAACCAGCGCATGGCGTCGATCCGCAGGGGTGACTCCAGGCCAATAATCACAAGGTCATGGTCTGCTCATTTTGATAAGAAAATTCCAGGTGTTTTCTGGCATCTGCTGAGGATCGAGGATATTTGCGACATCTTAGACGGACTCGGTGGCTTGGCTCTCTCTTACATGATGAAGTTATTGGCTGATGACTACGGAGCGTGGAGTATCGGAGCCCCTGATCTTCTCTTGTGGAAGAAAACTAATGACTTTCCTGCAATGGTAAAGTTTGTCGAGGTGAAAAGCAGCAACGATCATTTGACCGAACAACAGCAAGCGTGGTTTACTGCCTTGCATGATGCAGGGGTAGACGTGGCCATCTGCAAGGTTTCGTCATGAATACACACGACACGCTGCGAGGTACGCCATGCGTTATGTGAGCTCATCCTCTCAACTCAATAGAAATTTTTGATAAATCAGTTCACAAAAAAATAGCTAAGTTAGTTGGATGCATTTTGCTTCCTCAATTGGTTCCCGCTTGCGAAAACTTTTCCAAAACATGCTGTAGCGCCTTCTCATCGAGCTTTCCAAGGGTTTGAATGGCATTGTCAATCTTCGCATCGTGTTCGATAGATGATACTTCGCTCTTGACCATTTCTGCGTCATCGCATAGCCACTTTGTAACTGCCGCATCATCATCCCATTCGACGCCGTTCTGAAGTGCCAAAGAAAGCAATCGTTCTTCAACAACAGAGCGATTGGCATTGCACTCTACACCGAGGTCGTCTGTTGTCAGTCGCCGTTGAAGGCGGTCAAAAAAGTATTTGCGAGCGTTTTCCCATTTTACAACGTCTCTGATAACTCCTTTGGCCAACATTCGGCCGCTTCGGTCATGTAAGTCTGCAAACTCGTGCGCAACTTGCGTGTACATAGGCAATAATTGAGCCTCGCGAGCGGCTATTTCCGCCTGATTTGCTTCGGGTTCTTGATCGAGTTCGAGGAGTACAGGATCTAACCGATGCATGGCAGCCTTTTGATCCTTATCTCGGAATTTCACCTCACAGATCCCAGGTGGCTCAAGAATACCACCACGGCTCTCCTCATCTGCATACATCTCCATGCGCTCTTCGTTTATGGTGGGATCGACTACAACCCAAGCACCGCCACGTAGTTCACCGTTGGGTGGTATGTACACAAAAACGGGGTGGCGATACACTCTAAGCTCGTCCACGATCATGGCTCCAAACTTAAGAATCTCTCCGTACATGTCCCTCGTGCCACCAGAAAAGCCGCGCCAATTTGCAAAAATAATCAAAGGCAAGTTTTCGGCATTGTTAAAATCCCTGATTGCGGTTGCAGTTTTATGAGCAGAGTCTGGGAACCAGACTTGCCCTGCCTGCGCCAGAACAGTTTCGCGAGATTCGGGATTTGCTGGGTCAGCTGGGATACGTTGTTCCATGAGGCGAGTCTCAACTGCAATGACTCCCATGGGAATCCCACCGAGCCTGGCTCTGCCGCATACTACAGATTTTCCCCACTCAGCCATGGTTTCTGTCCAAGAGCCCTTGTCAAAAAAGCCACCTACCCAAGACCCATCGACTGCTTCAGTGCCAGCAATCATATGCCGCGGATCGTAAGGAGTTTTCGTAGGCTTAAATTCAATTTTCCGGGAGACGGGGTCAGTGGATGGAAGTGCAGATGACCGCGTGAAACATGTGCTCGGAACATATGAGAGCCATCTCAAAATTGCTCTAACACCCTCTTGGTCATCGCCGACCTGCATGTGGCTTACGCCGTTTGGCATCATCACCTGTGGGCCACCAAGCTGATCTTGCGAGGTGTATACCTCGCGTCCGAGGAGTTTGTTAAGAGCAAGATATCCCGTGAGGATAAGAGGACCATTCGTCATCTGGATGTTCCTTTGACCCAATCGACATAGGTATGCACCTATTCCAACAGAGCGCCCCGTGATGTAGGATAACGTGAATGCATCAGCATATGCTGCAGACTGCTCCCCGGCAATCATCCCTGAGCCACGGAGATTTTCGACACCTATACCGTGGATTTGTCCGATTATGTCATCAAGCTTCATTCGCGTTTCACCATCGTCGATAACTTCTGAAGCATTGACAGTGCCAGCAGGGAATGCGGCGTAGTCATCTGGCGACAAGTACAGGTACTTAAAACCCAGTGATGGGTTGGAGGCGTCATTCCATGCTACCTTGAAGTAAGGCTTAAGCTCTTCGACGAGACCAATGCGAGCACCTGAGTTTGAAGCGATATAAACGCGGGGGAGGCCTCTTTGGCGCGCATATTGTGAAACGGCGAAATAGAAATCATCCTCTTTGACACCGAAAGATCCAGACATGAAGGTGCAATCATTACCCACCAAGACAATTTCGCGCCCATCTGGATATTCAGGAGTCTTCATAAAACACTGCCAGGCAACCATGCCAATGTCATTGGAGCCGGCGATACGACTCGCTTCAGCTTTGCTTAGGTTCTCGTCCCCTGAACTCAACACCAACTCTTCAGCACGGAACATGTCAACTGGCACCTCACCACCACCAGAGGCAGCAATATATTGACGCCACTCAAGTACCATTGCCTTTTCAATGAGACCAAGAAAGTCATATATGTATGTTGTTCCTATGGCACGGGCAATTGAGCGTTTTTGCTGCAAAGTACCCGGCATCGGATAAGGTTCAAGGAAACATGCCTCTTCAGACCCGTCCTTATCGAGCATGCAGAACTGTGTCGCTTTCCCTGTTTGTGGGTCAAGGTATTCTCGATAAACATCAACTTTGAGCCACTGTCCTGACATTGACGTCGCCATGATCCGCACAGGAACCTGCACAGCAGAACCTGGGTTCTCCGCAATCCGGAACCGAATTTCAATTTCATCGACCTGTTGAGCAAGTAGCTCTGTAGAATTTCGGCTGATGAATTCCAAGACTTTTGTTTTCAGTGAGCTCACACACACGTCAAAAGGACTATTTGTTTGCACGGGCAAAAAATTGATGTATATCCTTCCAGAGCTGGTTCCTTTCGTTCGTGGGTCAAGACTTGCGAGGTCAAGTGCCTCAACAGCTTTTCCTAGAACTCGTTCAATTCCGCCATCTGCGGCATCCCGAGAATGGCTAATGCGGCGAAGAAGCATGTGCTTTTGGAGCCCTCTCTTTCCGAATCCTTGTTTGGATTCTCCAACATAAACGTGGAGATCACGATTTACAGTGGGAAGCCGGGTCAAATTGTAGTTTTCAAGTCGGGCCAGCTCCAGTAGATGTGCAACTGTTGGTCGCTCACCGCGATAGAGCGGGTCTTCTTGGTAACCACTAGCTGCGGTGAAAGTGTAATAGTGTGGAAGATTAGGAGGGACATAACTGATGACATTGACGAATTTCACACCAAGTTCTGCCATTCGACCTCGGTATTCATTGAGAAGAGCAGCGCAGCAGTCAGCCAGCGCCGGATCCTCTATCTGATCACTTAGAGCGATGTGCAAAACATGGATCGGAGTATCCTTCGGAGCATTGCCAATATGGTCAGAGAGCCTGTCAAGTATTGCGGACATTTGTGCTCTGGCTTGATCAAGGGTGGATGTGACGACCATTATGCCGAAGCGCAAAGGAGATTCTTCTGGATATGTGTTGAACTGAAATTTAAAATTCATCGAGTCCAAGCCTTCAGATCGGACAATGTCTGTAGAAATGACGTTATGTGCTCTGTACACACGTTTTGTGTAAACTTCCAGGGCAGCGTCAGCGACATCGGTGTCAGTGTCAGCAAACAGGGACGGCAAGAGATCTACCGCGAGAGTGGGAGACTCGATGAGGCTTTTGAGGTCCCCTGCTTCAGCTGTTCCCCATGCACGATCCAAACCAACTCCGCCCAACAAAATACTCTTCAGCTCTAAGAGTCGTTTGTCGATCGACGGCAGACGCTTTTCAAGCAAGATATTCGAAGCAGTTAGAGCAACTTCTCCATAGTCGGCGCCGCGGAGATTTGAAAGGCGTTCAATGGATGCCCGAAATTCATCCGATATAGGCGCATGGTCATCAGCCCAGCCGATGGGTCCCCCCATGATGCGCTGAGGTAAAGTTGGCGCTTGTTTTAAAAGGCTAATAACCATCTGCGTTCTTTGATTGATGCGGGCATGCGCGAGGACAATCTTGAGAAGAGTGTCGAGCTCACCAGAGTTGATCCGTATCTGTTCGCGCATTACCGCGTCTACTTTCTTCCCAGCAAAAATACATTCCACTGCGAGGTAACGGTCAACGATTCCATTCAGCACCGAGCATGCCCGCTGCCAGCGACCACCATCAATATCAGGAAGGGTGGGATCACACAGCCTTTCAAGGAGTATATTCACAGTTTCTTCAACAGGCAAAAAGTATCCATCAAGAACAAGATTTGTGGCATTGATGGCATCTTCAAGAGCTTCGGAAGCAGATGGTGGTGCATCTGACCCTTCATCTGAGCTGAACCGAAACTTCCCTCCGAAAGGAGAGATCTTTTTAACCTTGTTTGGGTCTTTTAATTTGAGAGTTCCGAGTAAATCACCAGCCTCAATTACAGCACCTCCAGATTTGGCATGAGATACTGTGCCGCTTTCTGTTGCAATCAAAGGCATGACCATCTTCATCGCTTCTACTTCGGCATAGGGTTTTCCTGCGACCACCTCACAACCGTCGTCCTGCAAGAACCGTATAAGCTTCCCGGTAACATCAGTTCGAAGCTCAGAAGGATCAAATTGATTTGGTAATAGCCACGTTTGGCCATCTAGTACCATACGAAGCCCAAGAGGCTCTTCCAGTCCATCAATTTCGTGTGTCTGACCTCCCCATATTCCAAGAAGTACGCCGTCCGAGCGCTCACGTATGCGGGCATGGATCAAATCCTCTCCTCGGAGAGAAAGGACGAGAGAGTCAGGACCTCTTCGCTGGACAGTGAAGGAGTACTTGACATCCTGATAGGTAATATCCATAGGAAATTGCGTCAGTCTAGTGATGCCCTGCGTGGCGGTCTGACCTTTTTGCCAGAACTCCTTGAAGGCTGCTTCTTCTGATTTTACCATCTGGAATGCGCGATAAATGACAGCAGACGCAACGATGGTGTGAGGATCTTCCTTCATGGCAATTGACTTGGCTTTGATGATACCATCAAGCCAGCTTGTGTCAATTGTGTTTGCCTTGAAGTCATCGGTTTCGAGCAGCTGCACGAGGTACTCCACAGCTGTGCGAATCTCCCCTCGGACAACCATCCCCTTTAGAGCGAGGACAAGAGATTTGCGAGCATCTTCACGAGTCACTCCAACGGCAAATATATGACCAAATTGTGAATCCGCGTATTCATGCACACCGCCATTGGCGCCGACGGAAAAGTATCCCCAGACACTAGGGGTCGATTGAAATGAGACACGTTCAATGCCTGTGAAAGGACCAGCGTTTTGATGGCTTCAGTTAGACACAAGAAGAATTATTGGTCGCCACTTCAGATGGTGATTAAAGTTAGATGCTCTTGGACGAGAAATTCCTGTGGGGATGGTGTTCGGAACTCTTGGGACGCATATGAAGAAAACCCACCTCCGGAAGTTGGTTTGAATCCCTCGTCGGGATTTTCAGCTGTGATTCGAGCCGCTATCAAGTGTCGGTCAGGCAGGACGTAATCTTCTTCCATGAAATCGATGGGTGAGTCTGCATCTGCTTCAAGGCCGTAAAACTTTCTTATGTCAGGAATCCGATTCAGTGGAATTCCCATGGCAACTTGTAGTTGAGTTGCCGGGAGGTTGACGCCTGTGATGCCTTCAGTGACAGGGTGTTCCACCTGTAGCCGTGGGTTCAGCTCGAGAAAAAAATAGTCATGCGTCTCAGCGTTGTATAGATACTCTACAGTGCCGGCGCCAATATAACCTATGTTGCGTGTAAGCCGTTGCGCGGCCTTTTCCATTTCACGGAATACTTGTGGTTCGGCTATTGATGGCGGTCCTTCCTCGAAAATCTTCTGAAAGCGTCGCTGTGTGGAGCAGTCACGTCCACTGAGAGCAACCGCATTTCCATATTCATCACCAACAATCTGGACCTCAAGGTGCCTGGCTTGAGTGCAAAGCTGCATCATAAACATTGGCGAGCCCGGTACCTCTGCTTTGACCATTTCAAAATTTACACGCAATTCATCATCATTGGCACTCATGCGGATGCCCTTACCTCCACCACCTTCAGATGCTTTGAGCATGACGGGATAACCGATTCGATTTGCAGATTCAAGACACTCGTCAATCGTTGTGACCATCGCCTTGTTGAAGATGTCTATGGGTATCGTACCTTCTTCAGTAAGAATAGCTTCCAGACCGTCTCCAGACCATGGGATGGAGGGAACTTTGGCGGTTTGTGCAAGAATGTTTGCAGCAATTTTGTCGCCAAGAACAGACATCACAGGTGCGGTGGGACCAATAAACTGAATACTGCGTTCCTTCAGAGCAGTTGGGAGTTTTGGGTTCTCGGATGCGTGCCCCCATCCAGGCCAAACTGCATCGATCCCCTCGCGCTCGGCTATGTCGACAATCAGATCGACGTTTGCGTAGTTGTTCTTGTTGGATCCACCTGGAACCTCTACAAAATCGTCAGCATACCGTATAAACTCGGCGTTGGCCTTCAGATCTTCTGGCGTTGCCATGACGAGAAATTCAATAGCATTTTCATCGCCGATTTCATTGTATGCCCAACGACGCATGGAAATGATGGCTTTTGTGGCAGCCATTCCATTGTTCGCAATGAGAACTTTCCGAATAACCCGCTTGCCACCATGTGCAGCGACATAGCGGGCAAGGGATTCGGTCGAAGTCGTGTCTGCACTTGTATCTGCAGGGGCGGATATCGCTGCTTTCGGACAAGTAACACTATGAGGTGGCTCGGAACTGTGAAACAGCCGGTAATCTTTCCAGGCAGGTGCAGGAATAGAGATGTTGATTGAGGGCGAGAGCGCGGCGCGTGTTGTTTGCCCTTTGCTCTCTTCAAGAAGAGATGTTGAGAAAATGGTTGAAGATGTCAACAGAGAAGTTAAAACGAGTCAAGAAGTTTATTTTTCCAGGGGAATTGAAAGGACTGTGCCTGTTCCTTGTACCGAGATTCAAATGCACTTTCTTGAATATCGGGCAAGAACACTTTGTTGGGGTTTATAAAGCGGCAAGAAAAACACCCGGTTTGGGGGATCGACGAAGGATGAAGGTAAAATGCGATGACAGATGGCTTTTGCGCAACTTACCTCTGACGTAGAAGATATGGTTTCGCCTAGTTCTCGAGGGAGCAGACGTTCGCGGGGCATACGCGCTCCACGAGGCAGCAGCGCTCAGCGCTTGCATCTCTTGCTTCCCCGACCTGATCCAGTGGCTGCAGGGCTTCAGGAAGGTAGGGAAAGGATAGAGAATATCAGCGAGAGCAGGAACCATAGACAAGAAGCCGTTATGGACGTCTTGAACGATAAAAACACGTTTTATTTCGGCCAAGACGCTCGGCTCTCCACCGTTCCGGTTTTCTCAGAGAGCAAAATGATGAAATAACCCGCCGGGGAATGAGGAGGACTTGGGCGAAGCTTGACCAAGTGAACTTGTAAAAACCTTTGGGTAACTTACTCGTGCTCAATCTGAAGGGCCGCTCCGAAACGAACGGATCGTTTGATTGATGTTTTCAGCTCACTACAGGGTCTTGCCGACACCTTCAATGTGGGAAAGGTGGCACAGATAAAAAAGCTATCCTGTTATCCGATCGTGACGAGGATGGGACTGATGCCCAACCTTTTTCTAAGTGTTATCTAGCATTTAGCTAATAATACCTTCGAAACTTAAAATAAAGTGTTCATCTTAAAACTCTTTATTACCTTCGAAGGACTTTTACCTTCGTAATATTTTAATGAAAAGAAAAACATTGCCGCAGGATTAATACCTACCTACTTAATTGCATAGTGCTATTTTAAATATTACGATAGCACTACCATTGATCTAATCGTCGTATGGTAACATTGTGTGAATTAATCAAATATACGCAACTTGGGACAACATCTGCGGAAAACCTCATCAAACTCCACTTCATACGAATACGTCGCTGTGACGAAATGTATTTGCCGTTGAGTTTGAAGTTTTGCGCAGCTCGAGTGTTTTGGGAGGTCCAGAAACAAATTCTTTCACTTTGCTCATACAAAAAAGTTTGAAAGCCGACAGCCTCCACTCTTTCGCTTCGCCGAACGACAAAGCAAAAGACTACAGCCAAACCTTGGCGGAGGACCTAAGGGTCCCTGTGCCACTTGTATCAACTTATATCTACATGACAATGAGCGGCGCTGGAAGTGGAAGCGCAGCAAGCTGCTTGGAACAACCCAGCTGCGCAAAACTTCAAACTCAACGGCAAATGCATTCGTCACAGTGATCCGATTCGTACTTTCGAGCGTAGTACAACACTTGCTCAACGAGGAACAAATTCCTTTCAGTTTCGTTTTTTTTGGATTTTAGTTATTATTCCAATTCGGTCGCCACTCCGGTATTCTAATCTTACCCACTCCCATCACTCTCCGGCCGTTCAGTTTCGTGTCATGCATAAAACTTATACGAAGCTTAGCTACAAGTAAGGTAGATCACATACGAATTGCACAGTCCAGGAAGTTAGTTCGGGTTTACGAGAAATAAAAGGCATACGCCGGAAAAGTGGCGTATTTTATCCAAGCCCTGACTTGCTTGGTTACGGCATAGATAGTTCGTACTTTTAATATTTTTAATGAAAAGGAAGAGAAAAAATGATTGCATGAAACGACATGAAATGACACCTAAATATAAATATATTATTCGGGGTTATTTTAGTTGATGGAAATTTTTTTAACGGATAATGAAGGATTTATGCATATTATATTATGATATGATAGATACTTACTTGTAGTTTATTTATGAGTTACATACATGAGTAGCGAGTAGCGGAACGAAGGTGGTAGCTAGCTTGATGATGGAATCATCAATCCCAGTAGATTTTTGATTTTTCCCGGCGAATCAAAACCCTCTACGGTGTGATCAAATCAATTTGATTGGTTTGGCTTCAGTTGAAACTCCGATGAACTGTTCTCCATTAGCACAAGCAACCCCGGACAAAAGCACAATAAAGCAACATGACCTCGATCGTTTCACAGCAAACTTTTAGAAACGGGTAAGTGGCGAGGCGTCAACCCAATGTGTGCCTCTGGTGGTCATGAACTTCTCCCGTCCACTCGGTCAGAAGACTCGGATGTTCCCACGTTTCTTTTTTGTCGGATCTTGTTCTCGTTTCGTTCGATGAGAACGGCCGCAGAAATGTCATCTGATCGTGTTCATGTTCAGCAGGTTGGTGCTCCGCGCCCACCAGCATCGCAGGCTAGGCGGCCGCAGTGTACGCTCGCCTGTAGGCACCGTAGCAGCCGCAGTCCGCCCCAACTATTTCCCCGGTTCCACTCCCCCTAAGCACCTCGACGGCACAATGCCAGGCGATTATGGCTTCGACCCGCTTGGTCTCGGTAAGATCTGATCTGCATCATTTCTCCCCATGCACTCTCGCTCGCTTGGACCTCCAAGTGTACTCAAAGTTTCACGGTTTGTTCGTGACAAACTTGCTGATCGGCTTCTTACTTCGCCACCCCAGGTGAGGACAAGGCTGCGCTTGCGTGGTATCAACAGGCCGAGCTCATGCACGCGCGCTGGGCTATGCTTGGTGTTGCAGGCATGGCTGCCCCTGAAATCGTCGGCAATCCCTTTGTTGACGGCCCTCTCCCCAACTGGGCTGATGCACCGTTTTTTGACGGGTACATCGCTGACGCCAACACTCTGTTTGTTGTGCAAATGTTTATGATGAACTGGGCAGAAGTTCGCCGCTGGCAAGATATGAAGAACCCGGGTTCCGTGCATGCTGATCCGTATGACGAGAGCCGTAAATGCACCGGAACTGATGTCGGTTACCCTGGAGGTGGCCTTTTCAACCCCATGGGCATGGCAAAGAGCGCCGAGGAAGAGAAGACCTTGCGCGCGAAGGAGATTGCCAACGGAAGGCTCGCAATGGTTGCTGCAATGGGCTGCTTCATTCAACACGATGCCACAGGCACCGGGCCAGTCGCGAATCTCAAGGCACACCTCGCTGATCCTGCTCATGTCACAATTTTCCAGAACTTCCAGCCGTTCTCGTTCTGAGGGCGAACACCTATATCCTGATGCGATTTCTCCAGCTTGTCTGACACCTCATTTCAAGTATTTACTGCATCTCGAATTTGCAATATGGGCGTATTATTATTTCATTTGCTGACGTTTACAGCCCGCGTGAATCACTGATGAAATACTATTCCTCGAAACCTGAAAGTTCACGACTTCACGAAATTTGTATGAATGAAATTTGTTGTTCTTCTGAGCTCGTCCTACAAATATAACACAAACTCCCGTGCGATTTCAGGCCTTTTACCCTGATGCTAAACCTCAGCACCTGACCTGATCGTGCCTCAAAAGAAACCGGAGAAAGGCAGGAGTAAATGTGCATCCTGTTCAAAGCCTGCCACTGCTTGTCCATCGTGTGTTACAACTTATCATCTAGTATCGCACAACATACGATTCTCGCTTCCTTAGCTCTCGTTTGTGTCATCCGCTCTTCCTCGCCGGTTGGTAATCGGGTGCTTTCAGTGCCTGGGACATAGAGCCAATGATTTCGCGCTCGCACATGTCACACAGTGGCCGCACAGGCAAAATGCAGAAAGGTTCTTCGATTTCAATGCCTATCTCATCCACACCAAGCATCACCCAGCTTATCAAAAACACCGCGGGGACCATGCACCAACCTAGCGGTAGCCAGAGAGAGAAAGGCAAAGTAAAAAGCCACATGGTGAGTATGCGGCTAGTGTGGCGAGTAAACGAAATTGGGATGGTAGTATACTCCTAGACTCTGGGATGGGAGTATACAGGATTTTTTCGCACTCCGCAAGGACGGCGCTGAGCTCTTTCACAATAATCTCCGCCTGAGCGTGCATTTGCGTGCTCAAGCCCGTGATCAGCGCGCGCTGCAGTATCTGTGTCATATCCATGAGCACCTGTGCCGGAATATTTTCGCAAGACATGAACCTGCGTGTTCTTCTCTCACCAAGCGCCCTAGCCATGCCCGGCATAGGATCAACTCGGAACGAGGTCGGGTCCTTCGGATTCGTGCGTGCTCGGCCTTTCCTCACATGCGACTCCAGCGCGTACGGGAACGCGCGAAGGTGCTGCAAAGTTTCTATCCTGCAGTTTCCCTCGTTTGGGATGTATTGGCTCAAACGTGTCATGTCCCTGGTGCACTTGCTCAACTTGCCCAATAGCCGTCTAGCGTCGATCACTCGTCTATTTGCGTTGTTCGTGCGGAAAACAAGACTGAGAGACACCACACCCCCTGTCAGCTGGTGCGCGAGGGGAACTATGCATACACAGTTGTCATGAAGGTATTCCACGCAGCGACCAGTGCTGCCGCTGTGGACATCAGGAGGACAGGCTCGCTCACCCTTAGAAACACGGTGCTCTTGTGAGCGCTAGAAAGATGCCTCCAATACCGTCCAACAC
>Ga0315315_10003319_pt1 | contig 14795 bp, 10 predicted proteins | sample M140m3416metaG_FD_203699 | JGI IMG/M metagenome (GOLD analysis project Ga0315315, IMG submission 203699) | Ammonia-oxidizing marine archaeal communities from Monterey Bay, California, United States - M1 40m 3416 | ecosystem: Environmental > Aquatic > Marine > Intertidal zone | place: USA...
GGAACGGGCGTAAAAATAGGACCCCATTTGTTTCCATGGGGCCACATGACCTGTGCTCTTCCCATGTTTGAAATGCACCATCGGTCAACGGTGATCCATTCTTCTCCTTCTAAAACGTCTTGACATTCGTCTGGAGTACTTGCGTTGCGATTCTTACGATCTGATTGATTACGTCGCTGTTGACTTCTTGTTGCCCATCGTAAGTTTGACATTCGATTGTCGTGGCGAATGCCGTTTATGTGATCGACAGTTTCACCATCCGCCGGTGGACCGTGAAAAGCTTTGCAAATCTCTCTTGCTAAGTAGTAGCGCTCACCTTGGTGACAGAAGCATACGTATCCGCTGCTCATTGCGACTTCCGGTTCAAAAGGGCCGCGCCATCCGTGAATCTTGTCCCAAGCTTTGACGCGACCAAAAGAACTGACTTCAAGTCCATCTGCTATCTGTTTCCATTCTTCTTCTGAGGCCATTGCTGAGACTGAACTGCTGTTGTGTGACGGAAAGCAAGGGGATACAGTTTTAGCGGGGCCGGGCGTATGTTTTTGCACCTTGCCAAACGTAGTCTTTGGGGATTCCGTGACGACGCAGTACTGCCGATGCACGGCACGTGGTGAGTCAACAGGTTTGGCTTCTTCTTAAGTCGCTGCGCACATTCAAGAGCTCGTCCTTGATCTGCAACAGCACGCGCGTTTGCGCTCATGGACACCCAGCATGGAGCCAGGGGCATGCGCACCCGCTTCCTTGCCTCCAGCTTCTCCATCTCGATCGAGAAGAAGTAGTTGCTGATCGCCACTCGGCCAACGTTAAGAGCTTCCCTGAGCAGGAGGCACATTTGCTCCTGTACAAACAAACGGCGTTTAGAAGTGCGCGCGACTGTTTGTTCAGCTTGAATTGCACCTTGCGCTCGTTGGTGGTGAGCCACCCGAGCGTCCCTTGCTGTCCTTCGGAAAGGGACACCCAATTCTTGACGCCGTTCGCTTCCAGCGCGTGGAGCAGGTGCTGGCTCTCAAAGGCCAGGTTCGACTCGAAGATGAGGACGGCCTTGCAGTGCGCCAGGATCGGGATGCTCCGCACCGCTAGAATGTGCCTCACGAGCAACCGGTGAGTGTGCCTTACGTCACGCGTGTGCAGGCAGTCGACGGCGATCACCTGCGACACGCACGATGACGGTCTTCAGGCGCAGGGACGAGCTCAGGTGTCTGCTCTTCGGCGACGCGCTCAACAAGCGCGAGGCGCACGACATCGAGGCGCTGGGCGAGGACCTGGACGCGTGTCTGCGGGGCATCATGCTGCTGCTGGAGGAGGAGATCGGGAGCTGCGACGCGCTGAACCAGGCGAAGCTGGAGTGGGGGCGCGTGGTGCGCATGCCGCCCGACCACGCCGGCATCGCGTGCAAGCGCGCCGCGCTGCTCTTTGCGCTGCACCGCGAACCGGCGGTGAGGGACGAATTCGTCCACACGGACCGGTGGCTCGTGCGCGACTTGCGCGACCGCGTGCTGCCGATGGCCATCCCCAAGTTCGTGGCTGGGATGGCCCAGAACCCCGAGGCGCTGGTCATGCTGGTGGGGACGCTTTGCCAGCTGTGGCCGGGGGAGCCGATGGGGATGGAGACGCACATGGAAGAAGCCGCTCGCGCCGCAGACGACGGTGGCGATCGAGAAGGCGGAGGCGCCTCCGCCGGAGGGGTCGACCGCAACAAAGAAGTGCTGAGTGTTTGAGGACGGGGTGCGGATATTGTATGGAATGTCCGGGCACGTGCGTAGCATGAAGGATTCCACGTCTTTAGCCATAAAAGCCTTCTCTGAGCCGTCGGCGCTAATCCCCAACGACTGTGGGCGCATACGGCAGATGAGAAGCGTACGGGTGCGCGAGGGACCGGTAGTGGCGACTCGCCTCGCGAAGCAGCATTGCAGGGTCCTCAGCAAGGAGTTTGCGAACAGTTTCAACCTGATTCAAAAGATGTACGCCCTCGACACGCGGTGCAGCGTCTGCTGCTGCAAGCTGCCGCTCAACCGGCACGGGCACGTCGAGCGCGCGACGCGCAAGGCCCACAACCAAGGCGCCAAACACCAGGCCCAGCTGAGCGCGATTGCGCGCGAAAAGATCGAGGCGAGTGAGCGGCGGTACGCGCAGTTCTGTGCTGAGCAGGCGGCGGCAAGGAAGCAAGCGCGGCAGGAGCGCCGCCTCGCCGTCGCGCTCGGCGTGCTGGCGACGCGGCTGCGGGCGCGGCACGGCTCGATGGAGGCGGCGCGCGCCGCGTGGGCCGAGGCGGCCGACGCCACGCTCCAGTCGGTGGAGCTTCCCGAGCTGCGGCTGAAGCTGCACGGCCCGACCGAGGAGACGCTGGCGTGGCGCGAGATGCAGACGATCGTGGCGGTCGAGGACCACCAGCTGCTGCGGTTCCTCTTCGGGGAGCTCGGGCTTGGGGAGGAGTGACGCGCGCACCTTGGCGCTCGAGAGCCAGCGCGGCATCGAGGCGAGCTTGTGGCGACACTTTTCGGCTGTCAAACGCACGCTCGCGTAAGTGGCCACGATAATGGAGAGGTTCAAGTGGCAGTTTACGGTGGTCCGTTTTCATGCAGTCGTCGCACACCTGCACCAGAACACGGTTAGGAATCAGCGACGCTAGCCGATTAATAACCATGTTCTAGTGCGCACCAGCGTGATCTTGATGGTCTCGAAGACCGTGTTGCCGTAGTCTGCGTGCAGCGTGAGATTAGTCAGAAGTGGTTCGCGCGTAACATGATCAGCGGGAAGTGCACACCGTCCACAAGCTCCATCATCTTGGTGTAGTCTGCGCCGCATGCGCCGCGTGAGCGCGTTCGTGTTTCGGTCAGTGGCGCACGGGAGCGGCGCACGGTTGCCGCTGTCGAGGATCGTCGAAACTGCGCGGCGGGCGCGGCGTCAGTGGCGGCCTCCGTTTTCAAAGGTTCGATCGGCAGGCGCACTGCACAAGAGGACGGACTGCTGCATCGAAAGCAGTGGAACCTGTGCGCGCAGATGCACCGGATGAGCAAGCGGCAGCGCCGTGTTGTTCGGGACGTTGAGCACGGACTACGACCTCCGAAACCAATCCCGGGTCACAGTACGCGGCCTCTTCAAGGATGATGACGTCTCCCGACACGCCTTTCAGCGACTGCGCAACGGGACTGGCGCGCGCGGGTGAGCGGCTACTACCCCCTAACCCCCATCCCTCGATTTGCCCGCCCGCGCGGAGGAGGAGGCAGGAGGCGCGCAGGGGCCGCGGCGACCGTCAAACGAGCCGTCGTTAGCGCGCGCGACGCCATGGCGGAGCTTCTTCCCAACCTGGCGTCGCTCTCGCTGCACTCCCGCGTCCGTCGTCCATGCGCGGCGCCCACCGGCGTCCCGCTGTCGAGGGGCGCCATCAGACGCCGTGGCACTGGGAAAAAAGGAGGAGGCGGCGGCGATGGCGCTGGCGGAGCTGGCGGCGGAGGTCTGTCCCGTCTGCCTCCACGGCTATCCACGGATCTTTTCCGACGACGCGGTCGTCGTCTGCGCCAACCGCCACGTCCTGCACCGCTCCTGCATGCAGAAACTCCGCATATACTCTGGTGGAGATGCCAAATGCCCCGAGTGCCGCTTTCCGTTGCTTCCCGCCACGCCAGCCATGGAATCGTACGCGATGCCCCCAAAAATCCCGCTCGCGTCGCACGGAAAGCTCTTCGTTGCCGTGGACACGTACCCACTCCGTGACGGGTCCCTACGAATTTGGAACTGGGGTTTCACGACCGTAGACACGATCAATCGGATTTCCAGGTTGTTCAACTACCCGATCCGATCGGCAAGTGCAGAGAGCACGTTCATCCATCGAGAACGCCCAGTGATTGAAACGATTCGTGTCAACCGCTTTGGGCGCGTGAACGGCGCGCAGGTTCAATACGGAAGCGAACCGCCCGAGCAGCTCACCGTGCGATACCTTGCGGAGCGATTTGCAAAGGTGTGGGTCGATCTGATCACACTCTACAACTCCACGCATCCTGGCAACGAGCTAAACTTCGACGCAACGTTGGAGGTGGAGCTCGCGTACGAAGAATGCTCTTTCGCACCCGGCGACCCGATGGGCCTGACCGTGTCCTTTCAGATGACTCGACTGTACCAGACACGGGTTCCGGGTTCGAAGGAGCCCGACCAGCGTCTATTGTACCGCAGAGATTGGTTCTTACAACACCACCTGAACACCGTCTTTCACCAATCGATGCAAAACGCGATCCACTTTCGCATGCCCAACTTCCCGGTTCCGGAGCAGGGTCAGAGCCTGCTGGAGCTGGTGCTCGAGCGCGCGGGGTTGGTGATCCCAGCCATTCACGCGTCGTTCTACAACAGGCTTGCACACAAGAGGTATGAGATACCCAAGCCCGACGGAAGCCTTTACAGGCCAGTCGTCGAACGCAGATGGAGGCTGTCGGTGATTCAGAGCAACTTCGAGGAGCTGGAGGAGGCAGCGGAAGCGGCGGCGAACGCCGAAGCGGCGGCCACCAGTTCGTGGGGTGCGTGTGCGTGTGCGATTCTAGAGTATGATAACGCGTCACAACGTCTTGTATCTCACAAGAGAGGGGGGAAAAGGTAGCAGTAGCCGCGCCGCCGGCTCGGTGCGTTGCGTTAGCGCCATGACGTGGCCGCCAAACGACCTGCGGCCCGACTGGGACTACGAGCGTTACAACGACGCCATGATCGAGGAGCTCGAGAAGCACAAGTGGTGGAACGAGTACGTGGCGCTGCGCGAAACTGCACACAAAAACAAGACGCCGCTTTCTCCCGAAGACTACCCCGAGGACAAGGTGTTGGGTGTGCAGCTGGAGCTCAACGAGGTCGCAATGGCGGCGCGGCTCGAAGCGCTGCAGCTCGCATCGATGCGGGTTGCCGAGACGGGAGGGCCTCTGGGCAAACGACGCGCGCCTCCGCCCGCCAAGGACGGCGATCCCGTCGACCCCGATGTTTTGATTGCGGCGTTTAAGAAGGCCTTCGAAGACGCCTGGAAGGAGGTAAGCACCACGCTCGAGGCGGTTCGCACCAATACAGGGCTCGAGGCCCGCTACCTAGCGTGGCAGAAGATGGTGACGGACGCGGAAGGGGAGGAGACCGAGGCGGCGGCGGAGGCGATACACGCAGGATTGCAGTCCGAAGCGATGGACATTGTGCGATACCAGCTCAAAGGCGCTGCCGTCTCTGAGAAAAAGCTCGTCGAAGAGGCGACTGCGGCACAGACCGCGATGGACGAGTACAAGGCAATGTTGAGCGCGGACGACATGCAGCGGCGCATCGCACGGTGCCAGGCGGTGGTGGACACAATCAACACGGGCAAATACGACAACGGGGTCCAAACGCACATGTCGATTGCCAACCTCGATGTCAGGGTCGCACTCATGCGTGATAAAGTCAAGGCCAAAGACGCAGAGTACACAAGTATGACAAAAAACTTCGAATTGGTAAAAAAGCAGGTGCAGGCCATGAAAGAGTTTCGGATGGATCAGAAGAACGGAACGTGGCGGAAAGAGGAGGAGGCGTGGCCGCCCAAACGTGCGCTGGGAGCCGGCACGAACTACAGTAAGCTGTGGCGCCATCCGGACTACAGCCACCTGGAGTTGGTTCGGCTGCCGCCCGGACAGACGATTGCGTCGTACGCGAAGTTTCTCGAGATGTTGAAAGAGGCGCTCGATCGACAAAAAGCAGAGTGTCAGGCCGAAGAGGAACGATTACAAAAGCAAAAGACTCGGCTCACAAAGGCGACGGGATTCCTGGAGACTCTTCAGAGCGAGGAAAAGAAGCTGGCAGCCAAATTGAATGCAACGAAAAAGAACGCGCTCGGTTTTTCCAACCTCGGCCGGTACTTGCTGAACGCCTTTCCGCTGGACAGCGAGCGAGCGGGCGGGACGGTCACACAGCTCGAGAAACGGGGCCGCTGGGCAGCGCTGATGCGCGTCTTCCACGAGCCCCAGCCTGGCTTCGCGCGCGGCCGCAGCGGCGCGGGGGAGCCGGCGGCCTTTTTGGTCCAGAGCAACAAACGCGACTTTTCTTTTTTTGGGGAGGTGGCCGAGGCGGTCTTCGACGTTGTCGCGCTTCCGCACGAGAGCAACCTGAAGGCGGTGCGCATCGTCGGGGCGCGGTGGTGCAGCGACTTGGCGTTTGTGCGACAGCTGATCCATCTGAGCGTCGATGTGGCCAATTTGCCACCTGGGAGCATCACGGTGGAGGCGCGCGACGACGTGAGCCAACGAAAGACGCTGGTCGTGAGCGTGCGCGATCCGCTGGCACCGAGGCCGAGGCAGAGGGACGATGAGCTCGACGATGACTTTCTTCAGAGGCAGATCGAGGCGAACGAGGCGCACCAGGCCGAGGTGGCCCTTCGGGCGCCGCTTCGGCGCCGCGTCCAGGCCTTTGGCGCGGTGGTCGAGGTGGCCGCGCGCAAGGTGCGCGCGACGCTCGGCAAGCGCAACGTCGCAACCAAGCCGCCGACGGAGTTCGACGACGTAGCATTGGGGTTCGATGAGTTCACCGACGGCACGCGCGAGCCCAACTTGATCGGTTGGGATCTGCACCTGAACAGGGTGCATACGACGAGCATGAACGATCAATCATTGAAAGAGTACACGCTCGGCATGCGGGACGCACTTTTTGCGATGCTGGCGCGCATGGGTGCGGAGCCGGACGCTCGGGGCGAAGGAGGCGGGTTGGGCTCGCAGTGGGCGCGCGAGACCGCGGCGGTCCTCGCCGACGGCGGCAGCTCGAGGCAGCTTGCGATTGCGGTTCAGGCCATGGACGCCAAGAAGACTTCGCTCCGCTACGGCCTGGCGGGTTCGTCGCTGGAGAATGAATTTTACGAGTTTGGCGTGGTCACGAGCAGCCCCGAGTCGGAGCGCGCCCTTGGAGAGCTGCTGCGGTTTGAGGACATTGCCAACCCGGTGTTTGGACATCTGCACCCCGTCGTGGTCCATTTGACTGGGCCGACGACCGACGTCGCTTCGCTCGCAGCCTTTTTAGTCGGGCCTCGCTTCGTCGCGCTTGCATTCTACTTTGGTCGGTATCACGTCCTTTTCAAGGACAACCGAAAAAGCGAAGAGAAGGCGACAAACGATGTCGTCCTGATCGACACCTGGGGAACGACGAAGAAGTCGCCGATCAACGCTTTTAAAAAGGCGGTGGAGGCCGCGAACAGGATCACGGGTGGTGGTGGCGAGGGAGGCGGCGGCGGCGGCGAGGGAGGTGGTGCTTGGAAAGGGGTTGAGCAGGACCAAAAGTTCGCCTACCGCGACGCGGGGCAAGAGGGGCAGGGCGACTTTCTCGTCGGGATGTCGCGCGCGTTGCTCCTTTCGCTCGGGGTGCACCGTACCATCGAGGGCAGGGACCCTTACTATCCGTTACTCGGACCACCAGACTACGAGACGTTTCAGGAAAGACACAAAGAAGGCGCCAGTTACAAGGTGAGGCACGACCAGGCGTCCGCGGTCTCCTCCATAAAATGGGGCTTTGGACCGTTGTGCATCGCGCTGGCTGCGCTCTCGCACAACGAGAGCTCGGTGGAGGCCGTCGGCGTGGAGACGCGGCGCGTCGAGTTGTGGGACTAGAAGAGGCTGAGGAGTTGGTCCTTGACCTTCTGCAACCAGCGCGGCTGCTCGGTGGGGGACGTGAGGAGGTGCGCGCGTTGGGTAGGGTTTGCCGTGAGTTCGTTGAGGTAGGCGTTGCGTATGGTCAGTATGGCGTTGAGGTAGCAGATCTCGGCCCCTTTTTGTTTTCTCCACGCGAGGCAGTGGGGAATCGTCTTCTTGGGGCGGCGATTGGGCGGCAGCTCGCTAATCACGGACGCCGCGTAGAGCAACGCCGTGTCGACGTTGAGCGCCATGACGAGCTCTTGCCGCAACGCGGCGGCGGCGCCCGCATCGATGGGCAGGTGGACGGGCGAGGTTTGCGCGGAGGCCACCCGCGCGATTCGCCGTCGCATCGTTTCGTTGCGTTCGATGGCGGCGCTGTGCAGCCGAGTGGGCGGGACGGCGTCGAGACACGCGGCCTCCAGCTGCCGTTGGCCGTGCGTGCGCGAGCCGCGTCCCGCCTGCGCGGCGCGCGGCAGTCGCACAAAGTCGACCGTGTTCAACATGCGGCCGTCGTCGCCGCAGCACCGCACCAGGCGATCGAATTCCCACATGGTTTGCCGACCGCACTGCTGTGAACAAAAGTTGAGGTTGGACACCGAAAACGGCGACCACCCCGCGCTCTCCGAGCTCGACGGGCTTTTGCCGGTCCGGCAGCGCTCCCAGTAGGCGAGGGTGCAATCCAGGGCGAAGTCGCGCGGGTCGTTGACCCAGGCCGAGGCGCCCCGTGTGCACCCTTTGCGCGAGCACTGCGCGTCCGTCAGGACGCCCCTGTCGCCGGGCGCGTAGTAGACGTTGAGGGTGTCGGTTGTCATGGCGTTGAGAAAGCGCATGAAGCCGACAAACTGGCGCACCGGCAAGGGCAGTCCGTCTGGGAGGCCCTTGGTGGCGAGGAAGCGATCCAGGCGTCCTAAGAACGCGTAGTCGACGTGGTCGGTGGCCGCGGCGCCGGTCGCCGAGTCGAACAGCGCGGCGGCGCGTACGCGAACCTGGAGGAGCGTCTTGAGCCTGATGTGCTCCTTGTTCGATCGCTTCCAAGTCGGCGCCGTGCAGTCGGGCGCCAAGTAGTCGGCCCTGTGCTCGTCCGCGCCAAAGTCGATGCTGCTGGGCACGGCGTCGTAGTACGAGGCCCGGATGCCGAGCTTGTGGACGTGCAGTTGAAACAAGAGCAGCCATGGGGCAGCGAGCTGCTGCCGGAAGTGGTCGCGCGCCTCGCGACAGGCGAGCGGCAGCGCGTGGAGCGCGCGCGTCAGCGCGCCGCGCCCGTCGGCCCGGTTGGCGATGGCGGCGCTGAGCATCTCGGTCAGCACGGCGGCAAGCGGATCCCAAGGCGGGCTGCCGGCGGCGGCAGCGCTCATGTGCCTGGGTTCGCCGCCAGCGGCCGCGCGGCTGCTGCGAAGGCAGCTGGCCAGCGCGGTGTTCCCTTCGGCCGCGGTTTGCTCTGCCCACGGCTGGAAGCCGCAAGGCCGGATGCGCGCCTTGCGTGTTGTGGGCATCGTGCGAACGCGGGAGGTGTGCGAGAGGGGAAAAGGAGTGAGGGAGGGGAGGAGGCCGGCCGGCTCCGTTCGACAGACAACACCGAGACGCTCTCCTGCAGCCCATGGCGGGCACTAGCGGACTGCACGGCGGCGGCTCCCGAACGATGGCCTGGTCCAACGACGCCGCGTTGCTGCCGCCGCAGCGGGAGTCAATAGTGGGACGGGCGGCGCAAGCGCTGCAGAGCAAAAAGGTGACCGTGCCGGTCCCGTTGGGAATGGATCGCATGGCCGTGCCTATGGAGCAGTTTCGTCTCGCATCTCACCTGCAGATTCGCCTCGTTCAGGACGCTCACGCGGCGTGCAATCGCGTGACCGTCCTCGAGAGCGACCTCAACCTCGAACAGCTCATGCGTGCCGAGCAGGCGGAAATCGAGGCGGCGGCGCAAGGCGTGAAGCCCTTGGACAAGACCCTCCCGGCGCGCGCAACGAGCGTCGCGGTGCTCGTAAACCCGGTCACCACTCCGAACGCGACGGCCGTGCTCGATGCGGTCGCCCACCTCGCCAGGGCGCCGTCGACGGACGAGGAGCGACGCCGCGCCGTGGAATCGACGAGAGTGGCCTTCCTTGCGGGCGCGACGGCGCGTTCCTACGCGGCGCGGCATGCGCCCAGGGCTGTGCGAACGAGGTCCAGCTCGGTTAAGGGTGGCAGCGAGCTCTGCCTCACGTGGGCTGAGGTGCGCGCGAGCGAAGACGAGAACGGCGAAGTGTGGTGCCTGCGCTCGGAGTTTGCGGAGCTTCCTTACTGCGACTCGACGAGTGGGTACGCGGAGAAGATCCAGGCGCTCGTCCACTGCCTGTGGGCGACGAGCGATCTGCTTCCGGAGTCGACGCGCCTGCTGAGCTCGTACGCGCTGAACGAGCCACCCGAAGGGGCGTACGTGCGAAGCGTGGTAGACTGTGCCGACAACTTTTGGGCGCTCATGCATCTGCACGGGCAGAGCCGGTTCAGTCAATTCGTGCTTGAGAACGAGACCTACGCCGGGCTCGAGTTCACGCACAAGTTTGTGAAGCTGGTGCCCAAGCACAGGGAGGGGCAGCCCGAGATTCCGCCCGACCACAAAGCGGTCTACCACGGGCTGCTCATTCACCAAAAGGGCAAAGAGGCGGAATGCAAGGAGTTTTGCGTGTCGATTCGGCGGGAGGAGGAGTCGCGCGCGCACGCGGCGCAACGGCGGCCCGGCCTCTTCGGGTTGCGGCCTGCGATGACGTCCGCCGAGGAGGTCGTTTGTATGCACGTGCTCTTCGTGACTGCCGGCACAGTGACGTTCGGCACAGCGGCGACCAGCTACGGGTTGCTCGCCTCGCCTGGCCACCGTCTGCACGGCCAAGGACCGGGCATTCCTCAACTTACGTACCGCATTCTTCCCGTGGACAGAGAGCTCATCGATCAGGCGTACCTGCTTCCCTGCACCAAGGACGCCTGCTTCCGAGTGGGGCCGACGCTCTTCGATCCGGCATTCAACGCGCTGAACGAGCAGGTTAAGGAATACGCGCACGTGTTTGGACTCGAGCAGCCGGACGATTCGGACGTGCAAAAACGCCGCGACCGAGAAAGGGTCGACTACCCCGAGACGACCGAGGAGCATCGCCCACCAACGGAAGAGGAGCGGCAGACGGGGCTGTTGCTCGGGGTCCCGCTCGGTTACCCGGCGTTTTGCGTGGGAGACGTCTACAACGTCCTGAGCGCGGAGAAACTGGCGCCGTCTGTGTGCCGCTTTTTGCTCGCCGCAGCGAGCAAGTTTGGAAGCGCCGCGTCGGTGGAGGCCGTCTTCGACAGCACGAGAGAGGCGTTAGTTGAAGGCGACCGCATCGTCGGCGCGTACGAGGAGACGGTTTGTTCACTGAAGCGCAAGCTGGCCGAGTCCGAACTGCGTGTCGAAGTGCTCGAACGGAACAGCACCGCCAAGAGCGCCAGGAGCCCCAAGACGCCGGCAGCGGGGCAAGGCGCGCCGGCGGCTGCGCGAGGCAACAAAAAGGAGAACGCCGCGCCGTCGGTTGCCGATTCGGTCACGGCTATGGCGGAGAACGCTGAGTCCGTAGACGAGGAGAACGGCGACGAGCAGCCCGCGCATGGTCTTTCCGGCGCCGTCACAACGGGGACGATGACTTGCCACGCGGCGGCGATGCACAAGTTACTCAAGGTGGCTCTGAAAAGAACGGTCGCGGGCGTCACGGAGAGCCAACTGCGCACAAACTTTCGCTCTGGAGACGTGCGCGTCGTGTGCCGCGCGCTCGAAAACGACCTCAATGCGGAATCGTTGGTCCTCACAGACAGCACGCAGGCGTGGGCCATTGCTCGTTTCAGACAGATGATGCCCGCCGTCCCATCGGTGTTGACAGCGCTGAGCTCCATCTTTGCCCACGGCATCAAGAGCTTTCTGGACCGATACGAGTTCAAACCCGGGAGGGAGTGGACAAATCCAATCCTGCTGTGGTTTGCCAAGAACGAGAGCGTGCGAACGTACATGATTGACGCGAACGGAACGCCGCGCATCGTGTCGCCGCTCCTGCTGCTCGACGTCGACACGTCGCGCACGTCGGTTGCGTACTGGAAGGAGGATTCGCAAAGCTTGGGCTTTGCGACGTCAGCAAAATCGAGCTCAAAGTGACTACACGACGCATGCGCGTCTGGCTGCTGACGTCAAAGGAGACTGTTACTCTCAAAAAAAAAAAAAAAAAAAAAAAAAAACTGGTAGCGCGGCTTGCCGAGACTTGCGGGTTGCGGCCCCAGGTAAGAGCGCGGCGTGCGAGAAGAGAACGGTCCGACGCGTGCGTGTGTGTTTGACACGCGAGCAGCCGAAAACCTGAGCATTTTTTTTTTCTCTCAAATGGACCCCGACGCGAAGCAGATTCTGGTGGATCACCTGGTGGAGAAGCCCCTCCACGCGCTGCATGAACTGGCCGAGGCGCTCGTCGAAAAGGAGGAATTGTCCGAGCAAGGCCTCGTGCAGCTCGGCGACCAACTCAAGAGGGTGAACGTGCATCACAAAGTCCTGATCGGTTTTGTAGACCAACTCATCAACAGCATCGACAACCACAAGGAGATTCAAAAACAGCAGCAGCAAATCATCGCTGCATGCGAAAAAATCATTGAAAACTTCAACAAAAGCAAGTACCACGCGGACCGCGTTCAGAAGTGCTTCAAAGAACGCAACGAGGCCATTCGCAATGTGCTGCGCGTAGACAACGCCGAGGTCATGGACGAGGCGCTCGCTCAAACGGCCGCGGACGCGGTCGAGCCACCGCGCCGGAGCAAACGGCACGACCCGTACGGACGCGAGGCCAAGGAGCGCATCCGAAAAAGGAACCTCCGCCGGCAGAAGGAGGTGGTGCTGAAGATGAATTTGAGCGACCTCCAAGGGCTGCTCAAAGTGCTGGCGTAGCTAAGTCGCGGGCCTTGCGGGTTGCGATCTGCAACCCCTTCCCGTCGGCGGCGGGGCGAGGAGCGGGGGAAGAGATGCGCGCGCGCGGCGGCAACGCGCCAACGGACACAAACGGTCGGTCCCAGCGTGCGTCGCGCCCGGTTCCGTTTGACGCGCGGGGTGACTTGTGGGCGGCGGTGGGAGAGGGCGTCATTTTTTCTGAAGATTTGAACGGACGCCTTCAGTTTGACCCGATCACTCCCCCGCCGTTGCGCGCGGCCGCGGCCGCGCCCGCTCCGCTTCCGTACCAATGTCAGCGGCTCCCGCCAACGTCCGCGCCGGCGGCGGCGGGTCATCCGCCACGACCACCGCGGCCTTCGCGGCCTCTGCAGCCGCCACACCCGCCGCCTCCCGCCCTCGTGCGCCCACCTCTCGGAGAGGTTGCGCTCAACGTGCTCACGACGGAGCTCAAGAGCCTCGAGGACGAGAACGACGCGCTGAAGCGACACGTTGCTCTGCAAGATCGCGTGATCGTCGGCTTCTGCAGGCTGCATGTGTACGAACGCGAGAACGCGCGACCCCCCACCGCCTCGCGTCTTGAAACCTAGCCAATCGCGACAAGAGCAGTCGTTGCGGGGGCTCGCGTGGAGCGGTGCAGACACAGTTAGTTGGGTTTGTTGAGTCGGCTCATTTTTAAGATTGTAATAAAGTAAAAAAACGGTAAATGTTATGGAAAAACAAAGACGAATGGTCTATGGAGCAACTCCCCAACCTCAGTAATCTCGGATTGGTGCCCACACAAATAAAGTTCACTTGGCCTAAGCGAAAAGATTCAAAGCCGACTAAAAAAGTGGTGGCAAAAGAGGAAGCAAGGAGGAGAACCCTGGAAAGCCTTGATGAACATGTTTACAATACTTCATATTTTATCGAGAGACTGGACGATCGGTACCGTGGATGGCGTGCCGTGCTCATCGCAATGACAGAAACAACGGTCGACCCCATAAGCGGCACAGTCCTTCCGCTGTCGGTGAAGCCAACCAAAAAAACGAAAGCTGCACTCGACGCTGACAAAAACTACGTCGACAGCACCAAGCTGCCCAGAAGGAATCCTGTTAGCCACTTTTTCAAGCACTTTAAAACGGTTTACGAAGGTGTCATTGACCACCAAAGGAGAAACGGCTACGAGTATTGTGCAAAGAAAGCGTGGGAAACGATGGCGAAGGGCTACTACTATAAAACGGATCCTAATTACGAAGATTGGGGAAACTTTCAACTTGCGCTCCAGCTTTGCGCAGGTGCCGACTTCAGTTTCGACCCGTTTCGGTTAGACGACCAAATCAAATGGGTGGAAATGTTTGAAGAGTATTTTTCGCTTGTCTGTGGACCTAGCACGAGGAACGCCGAACTGGTCACGACGCCAGAGGAATAGGCCGAGTTCGCAGACGAGGTAGATGAACATGCGTTCGGGCCCTAAGACCAGCCCCCTCGCCCCTGTTGTCCTAACAAGTGTGAAGCTCGGCCACGGCCCTCATGAAGCCGAGCGGGGCGAGTCGGCGCGCGTGTTTGTGCTTGCGCTTCGCGAGCACCGGACTCACCTTTCGCAACTTGCCCGTCTTCTTGTGTAGCTTCACGACCCACACCGGGACCACCGGTTTTCGGCGCGGCAGCACAAAGCCGTTGCCACTAAACACGTACGTGCGTTTGTGGTACTTGTCGCGCCCCGGAATGACGTCTGGAGCCGTCGGGTGTTCGTGGTCCTCGGGCAAATAGGAACCGTATTGATAGGGAGAAATCACTGCCTCCGGAGGCCTAAAGAGGGTTTGGATTGTCGGGCTCCCTGGGGTGAGCATGGCGTACGGGGCGCCAGACGCCCGGAGGGCGCGCTCCGTACGGCGAAGCCGCCGGACTGCGCGCGTCTGAAAATCGGGGTCCGCGGCACGCTTTCGCTTCCACCAGCGCGCGCCTGCGGCGGCGAGGTCGGCGCACGGAGGAAAGGCGCATGCAAAGGCGACGTGCCCAGCATGCGCGGCGAGGACTGCGGCACTTTGTTCGGTCGGCTCGCCGCGGAGCTCGGAGGCGAGGCTGCCGTAACCGCGCTCGAGCCACGGCCGCAGCGCGAGGTCATCGCCGCCGCCAAGGCAGGCGACGAGGCGAGGCGTGGGCTGCGGAGGGGGCGGCGGCGGCGCGCGCGGCCGCCGCGGCGCGGCGCGGTCGACAAACCAACGCGTGAGGAGCGGCTGCTGCATGGAGGCAGAAGGAGGGGTGGGTGAGGGGTGTGGGGGGGGGGGCGG
>Ga0315315_10003321_pt1 | contig 14787 bp, 8 predicted proteins | sample M140m3416metaG_FD_203699 | JGI IMG/M metagenome (GOLD analysis project Ga0315315, IMG submission 203699) | Ammonia-oxidizing marine archaeal communities from Monterey Bay, California, United States - M1 40m 3416 | ecosystem: Environmental > Aquatic > Marine > Intertidal zone | place: USA...
GCGACCGTTTTGTGCGCTGGCATGTTTTTCACCAGGGACAGATACGATCAGAGGCGTATGCATGGAGGTTTCAAAGCAAGAGTGTTTGTTCCACATGCCATGGTCACCAAGTTGCCAGCCATGATCGCCGCAGAGAATGATCACGGTGTTGTCCGAGAGTCCCGTTTCCTCCAACGTCTCCATCAGGCGGCCAATCTGTTGGTCGATGAAGCTAACGCATGCGTAGTATCCGTGAATCAGTTTGCGTGCTTGAGAGGTCGAAACACCGCCTTTGGGAGGAATGGTTGCATAGCTGCGAAGTTCCGATGACTGGTGAATCGCACCCTGGGGAGCCTCTGGCGGTTTGCGATAGTTATCCGGCACTTTGATGGAATCAAAGTCGTAAAGATCCCAGTACTTTTGAGGGGCACAGAATGGCAGGTGTGGCTTGAAGAAGCCAACAGCCAGGAAGAATGGTGAGTCAGCGTCCTGCAGTTCTTCGAGGTGTTCAATCGCACGGGTTGCGATTTGGTGATCAGGGTATTCCGATTCCTTGGCGTCAGATGCTTCGTACGGCATCCCACGTACTTTGAGACGCTTGGGGTATTTTTTTCGGTGTTCGGCGATCGCTTTCTTTTCAGCTTTTTTGTTGCGGTAATTGGAAGCAGTGGGGCGCCACGGTTTTTCGCTCCAGCCGGCGACCGAGTCATCTGGGAAATGGAAAATCTTTCCGAGGCTGATGGTTCGGTAACCGTTGTTCTTGAAGTGTTGGTTCATAGTGGTGAAGCCAGGTGCATCCTCATCCGCCCGTGCCGTGTAAGAAACGAAACGACGGGCATGGGGACGTAGCCCAGACATCATGGAGGCTCGACTGGCACCGCAAGTGGGCACCATGCAGTAAGCCCTTTCAAAGAGACGTCCACGTTTGGCCAGTTCATCAATGTGGGGCGAGTGCATGGACGACTTCCCAAAACAGCCCAGTTGCGGACGCAAGTCATCAACCATGATGAAAAGAACATTGCGTCTTGGCTGCGTGATTGAGGAGGGGGCCTCCGGTGTCGGAGTCGCAGGTTCTTGGCAGGTCGAATCGGTCTTTGCCAGGGCAAGCTTGTCCGATGCCTTGGCTGTATTCTCCCTGCCTTTCGTTGGCTCGGTAACGCTGCTCACCGCATCAGATGAAGTTGGTTGTCTTTCGTCGGTCGCAGGCCGCGTTGGGGCTTCATGCTGTTCACCTGACTTCTCTGGTGTCGTTGCGGCGTTCACTTCTGATAATGGAACGGCAGCAAATAGCAGCAAAATGCCGAGGGACAAGGTCCGTGGCGAAGACAAAGGTTGCATCGCATTTCGTTGGGTAAAAATGGGAGTTGCTCAGGAAAACGGTGTGACGACTCGGAGTTCGACGCAAGAATGGTCGATTTGGCAGGGATTTTGAACCCAACACGGTGATCGATGAAGGGCCGATAAGCTGGATTCCTGAGGTGCAGGAACGCTGCAAAAACCTCAGACGTCGCGGATGTAGAATATGCCGGTTTTGCCAATCACGCCAGTTTGCGCTTGTGGAAAAGAGGGATCGTCACAGTGAGAACGCAGAAATTGCCCAGATTACGCACTGTTTGCCGCCATTTTCCGTTTCTCCTTGGTCTGCCGCTTTCCGGCGAGTATCATATGGAGTGAACGGAAGTCTGTTACGCCCCTGGGGAATCAGTTGCGCCGTCGGCAAACTTAATGCCGATGCACCTGTTGGAGGCTGAGCAGACCCGCCGCATCCGTTTTTGTGATTCGAGCCCGGAAACGCGTGTTTTCGACTGCTCGATTCGGTACCAAATCATTTGTCATCCGCTGATCATCTAGTGTATGACGAGGCGAACACTTCTCAAGGAACGTTTACGTGAGCATCCTTTCCCGTCGCTATTTACTGTCTGCTGTGTCTCTTTCCGTGTTGGCATTGCCCACGATCGCTCTTGCCGAGCGTCAGGCCGAAGAGAATGCCATTCAAGCCGGTCTGTTCGAGGCAATGGATGCTGGCCAAATAGAGGTCAAGATCATTCCGCAGAATGCGACTAAGGCCAATGTCCTAATCCGAAATCTGACAGACAAGCCAGTTGAGTTGCGTCTGCCCAAAGCATTTGCCAGCGTACCTATTCTCGCTCAGGGAATGATGGGCGGCATGGGCGGTATGGGCGGCATGGGCGGCATGGGTGGCGGCGGCATGGGCGGCATGGGCGGTGGCGGACAAGCTGGCGGCGGCGGCATGGGCGGCATGGGTGGCGGCGGCATGGGTGGCATGGGCGGCGGTGGCATGGGCATGGGCCTGCAGCGCATCGCACCAGAAAAAATGCAGAAACTCACCGTTAAAATGGTCTGCTTGGAGCACGGCAAAAAGGATCCCAATCCTCGTATGGCATACAAGATGGTGCCCATCGAGCAGTTCACCGATAAACCTGATGTTCGCGTGCTCTGCGAAGCACTCGGATACGGACAGGTCACACAGAACACTGCACAAGCTGCTGCTTGGCACATGATGGATGGCTTGAGCTGGAATGAATTGGCTGCCAAAAATCGTGTTGAGAGCAAGTACTTGGGGAACATCCGCTGGTTCTCACCTTTCGAAATTCACACAGCCATGGCGGTTGCAAAAGAAGCCGAGCGGCTTGCGAAAGAGAGAGCAAAGAGCAAGGGGACGACTTCCGGTCAGCCAGAAAAGTCCAGAAGTGATTTCGAGGGCTGATACCAGGTTGCCCCGCTGAATCAATCATTCATTCCCAGTGTGCCTCGTGCGCGCTGGGTTTTTTTATGATGCGTTAGGTATCGTCTTGCACAGCCAGATCAAACAGCGAATGATACACTCAGCCAACTTTGCATAAATTACAACGTTCATCAAAGACAGCGTTCACACAATACAGGGCTCACAGACGAAAGGGCCCCCAGCAGACAGGGTTAACGAACGATGCGTTATTTCGCTATTACCGGCATGATGATCGGACTCATCTTTGTCGCTGGTTGTATGCCCGGCCCGAATCTGGGCCGCACCGGAGCAGGTGGTCTTGCAGTCGGTGATAAGGCTCCCGCAGTCCAGATCAAACAACTCGTGCATGGACCACCACTCGACGCTGAGACCGCAAGTGAAGTTCAGGTGATTGAGTTTTGGGCAACTTGGTGTGGACCGTGTTTGTCTGGCATGCCCCACTTGTCTGAGTTGCAGGAGACTTACGGCGATAAGGTGACAATCGTGGGAATTACTTCAGAGGATCTGTCGAAGGTGGAGACATTTCTCGCTTCATCAGCGGGCGATGGCAGGACTTGGGCTGAGGTTGTGAAATATCGCATGGCAATCGATGACAACGGCGCGATCGCAGCGGCTTACATGCGAGCTGCCGGGATCAACTCCATCCCGACGGCTTTCATCGTTGGCAAGGATGGGGTGCTCCAGTGGATCGGCCACCCTGCATCCATGGATGAGCCATTAAAAGCAGTGGTAGAAGGAACGTGGCAGTTGTCAAAAACGAAATAGTGACAGGGTGACGTGGTGCAAGGTCGCACCAAAACTGAGAGTCGCCGCGAACCCTCGGATGGGCTAATCGGCGTGGCGAGCCATCTTGTTTCGATCAATTTCGTCCGGCAGAGGCAAAACGCTGTTGAAGGGGGTGCACAGACATTGCATTCGTTTGGCCTACTGGCATTCGTGGATTGGTGTCAAAATTGTCAAAAGCAGTGCTGTGATCGAGCTTGTTGCACACATGACTTGGATTGAGCGAACACTACCTTTCCAGAGGCAATCTGCTGGACGCTGTATTTTTGTCTTGTGTGGCGTTATTTCGCTGCGGCGGAGCAGCTGGGTGCGTTACGCCTGCCGTTGGCGTGGCTTGGGCGATCTTAACGATTTGGCGGTTTTTACCTCGTTCACTGCGTGTACGAACCGTTTGCGTGAAAACGGGGTGGGATGTCTAATCATGGCTGTTTCAGCCAGTCGTCTCTCATTCGTTTGTACCCATGCAGCTACCCATCATTTCCGATACTCAGAAACCTTCGTTGCAAGCTGGCGACAAGCAGGCTGAAGGGCAGCGCGGTCGTTACGCAGTGGTCAGTTTGGGATGCCCAAAAAATCTGGTTGATACTGAGCAAATGTTGGGCAGGTTGGATGAAGATGGCTACCAGATGACTGACACGGTGGACGACGCCGATTTCGTAGTCGTCAACACCTGTGGTTTCATCGACTCTGCTCGCGAGGAGTCTCTTGGGGCCATTGACGAGATGCTTGCGTTGAAACGACAGGGCAAAATCCGCAATGTCGTGGTGACCGGTTGTCTCGCTGAGCGTCAGCAGGGGAAACTTCTGGAAGCTCGTCCTGAGATTGATGCGATGGTCGGTGTATTCGGCCGTAACGAAATTGTTTCGGTAATTGATCGTTTGCAGTCCGGCGTCGAGGAACAACAGAAAATATTTCGCCCAGCGGCGATACGGCCGTTGTCTGATGCCGTTCGTAGTCCCGTCACGCCTCGCCATTTTGCCTACCTGAAGGTTAGCGAGGGATGTGATCGGCTCTGCACCTTTTGCGCGATCCCAAAAATGCGCGGCAAGCATTACAGTAAGCCAATCGAACAGGTTGTTGAGGAAGCGCAGCGTCTGGGTGATGCCGGTGTTCGCGAGGTGGTCGTTGTCGCTCAGGACACAACCTACTATGGCCGTGATCTGTACGGTGAGGCGAGGCTCAGCGAACTGTTGCAGCAGCTTGATAAGATCGAAAGCCTCGATTGGATTCGTCTGATGTACTTCTATCCGATGTACATTGATGATCGCTTGATCGATACGCTTGCCGGAGCTGAGCGGATTTTGCCTTATATCGATATGCCACTGCAGCACGCAAGCGATGCGATGCTCAAGAGAATGTCGAGGAAAACAACCCGAGCGAGTCAGGAAGAGATCTTGGGGAAACTACGTTCCCGTATCGATCGCCTTGTGATGAGGACCACCATGATCACCGGATTTCCGGGCGAAACCGAGGACGATTTCGCGCAGCTGGCGGACTTTACCGAACAGCAAAAATTTGAGCACCTCGGCGTATTCACTTACTCAGTCGAGGAAGATACGCCTGCGGCTAAGCTTCCCAACCGTGTCCCTCCTGAAATTGCCCAGCAACGTCATGACACGATCATGGCAATCCAGCAGCAAATTGCGTTTGACTGGAACGAGAGTCGAATCGGCTCCGTTGAAGACGTCATCATTGACTCGCCACTGCCAGATCAGGATGGTGTTTGGATCGGTCGCACCCGGGGTGAGGCACCCGATATCGATGGGATCGTTTATGTTAGCGGCGTAGATCCTGAGCAAGGAATCGATGTCGGATCCATGGTCAAGTGTGAGGTAGTGGCAGCAGATGGATATGATTTGATTGCTGCTCCGTTAGGTTAGCCGTTGGTAGCACGACTGTTGGTTGGGGATTGGATTCTTTTTCGTGGGTGAGCGACGGTTCAATCTGGGGCAATAACGCATGTTGGATAGGGCTTGTCAGCTCGAATCTTGCCGGCGGAGGCTAATCAACGGCGTCTCCCGCAGTCAGGGACCTTGGCGTGATGATGGGAATCGACGACAACAAGGGCTTACGCCGGTGAGTGCACTTCCAAGGGCGAGTTGAACCATGACTGAATCCACGAATCCAAGTATCTACAATGTGCCGAACGCCTTAACAAGTGTTCGCTTCGGGCTTGCGATTGGGGTGATGATTCTAATCCCTCATGATGAGTACCTGATTGGGTTGATCATTTTCATTGTCGCCGCGTCCACTGACTGGATGGACGGGTACTGGGCACGAAAGTACGGACAGGTCACCAAGCTGGGACGGATCTTTGATCCATTCGTTGATAAAATCATCATCTGTGGAACCTTCATCGCGTTGGTCGAAGTTGAGGCTTCGGGGGTAAAGTCATGGATGGCAACCATCGTTGTCGGGCGTGAATTGTTAGTGACAAGCTTGAGAGGGATGATCGAGGGTTCTGGAGGTGATTTTTCTGCCAGTCAACTCGGTAAGTGGAAGATGGTTCTGCAGTGTGGCGCCGTGATTGCGATCCTCGTCACTTTACTTAATCCAGGTAACGATGTTCTCGATTGGACGAGTTTTGTTTTCCTGTGGGGAGCAATCGCTTTGACAGTATTCTCTGGAATTGACTACAGCAGGGCTGCTGCACGAGTGATGCGTGACACCCCGCCGCCTGCCGACTCACAAGGTCAGTGATGGCAGAGAATTTCTATCTTTTGCTGAATGCAGCCCTGTTTATTTGTGCGGGGATCAGCTTGGTTGTGTGGGTGCGGCTACTGCCTGCCATCTTCCGAAAGGGTGTTCTCGGATTCGCTGACACATTGTTGCCCGTGAGGCGACGGGAATGTCCGTTCTGGGGCGTTGCCGAAATCTGTGTCATGTTCGGATCGATGATGGTTGTTGGGCAGTTGCTTCTTTTGCTCGCTCAGGAAAAAGGTTGGTACAAGTTACCGGAGCCTGGCGAGTCTCTTGCTGGGCAAACACCCGAGATGCTGTTTGTTGTGCTTGCGATTTCCGCCCTCGCAAATTGTATTTCCATTGGTCTTATTTTGCTTTGGATGTGGAATATGGATCGGGATAACATTTGTAAATTTGGGCTGTCGATGAATCCATCGATGATAGGGTTGGGTGTCAAAGCAGCCTTGATGTTGTTGCCGCCAGTGTTGGTCGTGGCAGCACTTGTCAACCTGTTGGTAGCAGAGTACGAGCATGAGGTGCTTGATGTGCTACAGCAGTTGGGGACTCCGCGTGTCTTTGCCGTATTGTTCTTTGGAACAGCGATTGTCACTCCCATTGCGGAAGAAATACTTTTTCGTGGTCTGATTCAGGGCGGGCTGCAGCGATTGGCAGATCGCATAGTGGGGCAGGTTGAATCCAGTGGAAGTGATCTCGCTATGAGTCAGCAGTCAGCCAACGGAGAAAATGATCCTTCACTAGTCGAGGATGCGGACAGGGATGATCGGGAAACGGGAGGCACTTCGCCACAGGGAAACTGGGAACCCGTTTCCTACTGGCCTGTCTTCGCCGCAAGTCTCATCTTTGCAAGTATGCATTTGGGGCAGGGTGCGGCACCTATCCCTTTGTTTTTCCTCTCGGTCGGTCTTGGGTATCTGTATCGTCAGACGGGGTCACTGATCCCTTGTATAGTGGTGCATATGATTCTCAACGGCATGACGCTGTTGGCAGCAATGCTTCAATGATTCCGATTCACTCCAATTCAAGTTGGAGTCTTCGGAAACGCCATTGGTTTGTGGTGACCGAGCGGAACTCTTGTTTAACGGCGACCCATTACAGGTGCTGCCGCGAATCTTTCCGAAACGCTAGTGGCGTCAATCCCATCCAGCGGCGAAATAGCCGAGTCAGATGGGCTTGATCATAGAAACCAGTGTCCAGAGCGATCGTGCCGATTTGTTTGTCTGTATCAAGCAAGGCCTGACTGGCGTGATGAACGCGAACCCGTTGCAGATATTGCGAGGGTGACATTTGATAAGTCGATCGAAAGCGTCGGTTGAGTTGGCTCGTAGAAAGCGCTGCATGCTGAGCGACCTGTTGGATTTCAATCGGTTCAGGAAAGTGGCGATTGATAAATTCTGTCGCGAGCTGAACGGGGTCTGGCGCAACAGATTCTGTTGGTTCTTGGACAAGGGGATACATGACTCCAGCGATACCAATGATGGTTCCCTCTCGCGAACGCAGGGGCACTTTGCTGGACACAAACGAGGCGAGCCTGCCGTGTTGACCGGGAACGAGCCAGACCTGGTTTTGAATCTCCTGTCCTGACTCAATCACCTTTCGGTCTTCAAGTTGATATTTGCGACCCCAAAAGACAGGATGGATTTCAAGGTCCGTTTTTCCCAACAGTTCCCCTTCGTCCTTGGCGCCACGCAAACGCACCAAGGATGCATTCATGGCGGTAAAACGGCCCTGTGTATCCTTCAGGTAAACAAACACATTGGGAAGAAAGTCGAACAGACGCACCACCTGACTTGCATCGCCAATGGAGGACAAGAACTGTGTTCGTAGCGTTTGTGTAATGTTAGGCATGCATGTTTTGTACAAAAGATTGCCTGTTTGCTGCAATCGTCGTGGGGCTTTATCTGGTAAAATCCGCGAAAGCGATGCGTCGGCGAACTTGCTGCCTGGCTCGTCGTTGACGTTGGTCTGACAACTCAAGTTGGCCCTCTTGTTTTTCCCACCGCTGTATCGCTTGAACCCACCGCTTTTCGGGATGATTTCATGCTGAATCTGACATCAAAGGCTTCGTCACATACGTGCAGCGGAGGCACACGACGTGATTTCCTGCAGGTCGGCACTTTGGGGGCAATTGGTTTAGGCCTGCCTCAGTATTTGGCTGCCTCTGAACAGGGACACGTTGATCCCGACAAGGATGAACGCTCCTGCATCATGATCTTTAACCTCGGTGCACCGAGCCAGTTGGACACGTTTGACATGAAGCCGGAGGCACCTTCTGAGGTGCGAGGTCCTTTCAAGACGCTCTCGACTCGAGGCGATTTTCAGGTTTCTGAAATCCTGCCAAAGCATGCTGAAATTGCTGATAAATTCTCGGTCGTCCGATCCTGTTATCACACGGCAGCCGCAGTTCATGATGCGGGTTGGCAGATGTTGCAGACTGGGCGGCAGTTCACTGGTGGAGTGAATTATCCGCACGCGGGCGCGGTGCTGCAGTACATGCGAGGACGTCGTAGTGACCTACCTGCACATGTGGTCTTGCCCGAAACAATGGGACGCGGAGGTGGAAATCTTCCCAATGGTCAGGCGGGTGGCTTTCTTGGGAAAGCTTATGATCCCTTCGCGTTGATGGCAGATCCCAGTAAGGAAAATTTTAAAGTACCTGACCTGCTGCCCCCTTCGACCTTGGGTGATGTGCGGATCGATCGTCGCCGACGTATGCGCAGCTCGATCGAAGGAAAGCTCAAAGAATTGGAAGGAACCGAGTCCGCGAAGATGTTGGACAAGAACTTTGAGGCAGCTTATCGACTGATGAGTAGTGCACAGGCACGCGAGGCGTTTGATCTCAGTAAAGAGCCAAAGAAGACGAGAGAACGTTATGGCATGAATCGATTTGGACAGTGCTGTCTGCTGGCGCGGCGGTTAGTGGAGGCAGGTGTTCGTTTCGTCACAATCAACACGTTCTTGACCGTTTTCAACGAAATCACTTGGGACATTCATGGCAGTAAGCCATTCACAACCATTGAGGGAATGAAAAACATCGTCGCACCGATGTACGACCAAGCGTACAGCGCACTGATCTCAGACTTACACGAACGTGGTTTATTGGATGATACGATGGTTTGCGGCCTTGCTGAGTTTGGACGCACACCCAAGGTGAACCCCGCTGGTGGGCGAGACCATTGGCCTCAATGCTTTTCCTGCACGTTTGCCGGGGGCGGCGTTCAAGGTGGGCGTGCGATTGGTGCAAGTGATCCCATCGGAGCCGTCCCTGCCGATCGTCCTACCAACCCGGCAGAAATCATCGCGACGATATTCAAAAGCCTGGGGCTAGATCTGCATGCTGAAATGCCGGGCCCCGGCGGACGCCCGTTCCCCTTGGTTGACTTTGGAGTTCGGGAGGTGCGGGAACTGTTTTCCTGAATGTCGAAATCATGCTGTTATCGACATTGCTCGATACTTATTCACGAACCACAAAATTATCGCCCTGGGTTTTTGTCATTCCCAACTTGATTCAAGCTGGAAATTTCATTCACCCACGAGAAGCCGTTCATCCTGTGTTCCCAACCGGGACGCATGAAACCATTGACTCAGTTTCGCATTAACGACTGTATATGTTTTTTCAACAAACACGATTTATCTCACTGACCATGACACTGGCGTTTTGTACGCTTGCCACGGCTGCGCCGGTCAGCGCTGCTGATGGGATCCGCTTGCTACCAGCAGAGTTTTCACTCACGGGGCCAGAGAACATTCAGCAGCTCACTGTGGTGAATCTTGTTGGGGGAAACTTGGCCGGAATGGTTAACGAAACGGATTTGCGGTACAGCGTGTCTGATCCTGCGGTTGTTGTGATTAAAGATGGTGTGGCTCATGGGTTGGCAAACGGGAAAACCGAAATACGTGTAGAAACGCCAGAGGGGAGCGTTGCGGTTGCTCAAGTCCGTGTTTCAAACGCCGAGAATCAGGCACAGTGGAACTTTAGAAACCATGTGCAAAGTGTGCTTGCAAAAAGCGGGTGTAACATGGGCGCCTGTCACGGGGCTCTAGCGGGAAAAGGTGGTTTCAAGCTTTCGCTCCGTGGCTATGACAGCGATGCTGATTACATATCGATCACGCAAAAAGCGAGAGGTCGGCGTGTTGAGTTGTCAGATCCGGGACGCAGTTTGTTGCTGGCCAAACCAACCGCTGCGTTGCCGCACAAAGGTGGCCTGAAACTTGCGGTTGATTCTCGTGATTATCAAGTGCTGTCTGATTGGATTGCTTCAGGGGCCAAGGGGCCAGCTGATGATGACGCAAAGCTTGAACGCATTTCGGTGACTCCTGGTTCGGCGTTACTGCGACCGGGCGATCATTTTCAGATCCTCGTGAATGCTCATTACAGTGATGGACAGACTGTTGATGTAACTCATTGGTCGCAGTTCTCGGCAACCGATGAGGCGATTGTGACGGTTGATGATTCGGGAATTCTGAAGGTGCTGGGCAGTGGAGAGGCTGCAGTGTTGGTGTGGTTTGGCAGCAAGGTCGCATTGGCTCGGATGACAGTGCCTTATCCAAATCAGGTGGCTGCGGAGATTTATCAAACAGCAGGGCGGCGCAACTTCATTGACGAACTGAATCTGCAGCAACTGCAAACGCTTCAGTTGCGTCCTTCACCACCGTGCGATGACCTGACGTTTTTGCGACGGGCAACGCTCGATACAGTGGGTAGGTTGCCGACACTTGAGGAGCGTGAAGCGTTTCTTGCTGCTAATGAGAAGACGAGGCGGGATGAGTTGGTTGACCGCTTGCTGTCGGGGGAAGACTTTATTGCCTACTGGACTTACCGTTGGTCCGACATGCTGCTGATCAATGGTACTCGCCTGCGGCCTGTCGCTGTCAAAGCGTATTATCAATGGGTTGAAAACGCGGTGCGAAAGAACCAGCCCTGGGATCAAATGGTGCGAGAAATTCTTACCGCGACCGGCAATAGTGATCAGAATGGAGCAACTAACTTTTATGCTCTTCATCAAGCACCCGAAGACATGACAGAGAACGCGTGTCAAGCATTCTTGGGGTTATCCATCGGATGTGCAAAATGTCATAACCACCCGTTGGAAAAGTGGACCAATGACCAATACTACGCGATGGCAAATCTGTTTTCTCGCGTTCGAGCAAAAGGTTGGGGCGGAGATGGTCGGAATGGGGATGGCATACGAACGCTGTTTGTTGCAAACTCTGGGGAATTGATCCAACCCAATCTCGGTCGCGCACAGCAACCAGCGCCCCTCGATTCCCAACCGTTGGAGTTTGACGATCCACGCGATCGCCGAGTTGCATTGGCGGATTGGATGACAAACCCTGAAAACCCTTATTTTGCCAGAGCGATTGCAAATCGCGTCTGGGCGAACTTTTTCGGAAGGGGGCTCGTTGAACAGGTGGATGATCTGAGACTCAGCAATCCAGCGTCCAACGAAGCTTTGCTGAACGCAGCGGCAAAGCATGTGATTGATTCAGGTTTTGATCTCAAAGAATTGATGCGAGTTATTCTGCGAAGCAATACTTACCAACGCAGTAGTCTGCCATTGGCTGATAATCGTGATGAGTTCAAGTACCTCAGCCGGTATTATCCCCGGCGTTTGATGGCGGAGGTGTTGTTGGATGGAATCGATCAGGTCCTGCAGACCAGCACAGCATTTACTGAGGTGGCGTTTCCGGGAGCTGACAAGCAGAAGACCGACTTTTACAAAGAAGGGACGAGAGCGATCCAGCTTTATGATGCATCCGTCAACTCATACTTCTTGAAAACATTTGGACGCAATCCACGGGAAATTACCTGTGAATGTGAACGCAGTGGGGAGCCGAGTCTGGTGCAGGTGTTGCACTTGTCGAATGGGGAAACGCTCAATCCCAAATTGGCGGATCAGAAGAACCGCATTGCGATGTTGATCGACGCGAATGAGTCTGATGCTGCAATTGTGCAGAGTTTGTTCGCTGCTGCCCTGTCGCGGGAAGCAACCGAGTCTGAGCTTGGCAAGTTGTTGGAAATTCGCAACGAGTACGGCGAAGATCGGGCCACCGCATTGCAGGATATTGCGTGGAGCATTCTTACCAGTTCAGAGTTCACGTTCAATCATTGAGTCACGTTCAATCATTGAGTTCGCTGCCAGGCCGCGAGGCTCTTCGTTACTTATCTCCCATGAATCAGTTCAATATGCGTTTCCCAATCTTTTGCTTATTGTCGATGTTGGTGGTCGTTGCGGGGCAGGCTGCCGAGAAGATCGATTACGTTCAAGATGTGGTCCCGATTTTGCGAGCGCATTGCGTTGCCTGTCATACCGTTGACGAGGCAGAGGGCGGGCTCGTGATGGAATCGCATCCTGCTTTGATGAAAGGGGGCGTGTCCGGTCTGGCGGTTACCGCCGGCGAGGCCAATAGCAGTCGAATGATCCTGCGAATCAACGGGAAGGCAGAGCCACGCATGCCTCCAGAGGGCGAGGAACCGCTAACTGAAACGCAAATCGCAACGTTGGCAAAATGGGTAGAGCAGGGCGCATGTGGGCCAGATGGTGTTGTGCCCGTGATGCTCGATCTCAAGGTGCCGTCCATCAAAACGAAACCGGAGGTATCATTGCCTCTCAGTGCGGTAGCGGTTTCATTGCAGGGTTCAGAGACCGCTGTGGGGCGGACGGGTCTCGTGCAAATCAAGGACACAAATGGCAAGTTGCTACGTGATCTAACATCGCGGGATGATCCTACAAAACAGACTAGTGGAATTGAGAAAGTAAACGCACTGCAATTCAGTCGTAACGGTGATCGCCTCGTGGTGGCATCGGGTGTTGCGGGTGCCTATGGAAGGGCGGTGGTGTTTTCGACTGAGACGGGTGAAGTATTGCACGAATTGGGTGGGCATCGCGATGTGCTGTACGCTGCGAAATTTTCACCCGATGGGAAAGTGATAGCCACGGCAGGTTATGATCGCGAAATTAAATTGTGGGATAGTCAGTCAGGTGAACTTCTGCGGTCAATGATTGGGCACAATGGCGCAATCTATGACCTTGCCTTCTCTCCTGATGGAAAGGTGCTAATCAGCGGGTGTGCCGACGAAACGGTGAAGTTGTGGAGCGTCGCGACCGGAAAACGACTCAATACGCTCGGCCAACCCGAAGGTGAGGTTTTGGCTGTGGGTGTCAGTGGTGACGGAAAATTCATCATGGCAGGGAGTTCAGACAATCGTTTGCGGGTATGGACCTTAAACGAGTCTGAACAGACTCAAACCAATCCCATCTTTGTCACTCGCTCAGTCTCGGATAGCCCACTGCTGAAATTACAAGCACATGCAGACGGCAAGCGGTTACTTGGGCTGACTGAGAAGGGTGATTTGGTAGTCGTTGACACCGACTCATGGAATACGATTTTGACTCTCGATCGTTTGTCGCATCGGGGCACCGACTTTGCGATTACATCCGATGGAAAATCGGTCCTGGTTACGTTGGTCAATGGCGAGTTGGTCAAGCAGTCGATAGAGGATGTGCATCGGATTGATAAAGACTGGTCGCCTGCACAAAAGGCACGCTATCTCGATGGCATTGAGCCCGTTGAAGTGAATGAAAGCGAGCTTAGGAAGGGTGATCAGCAAGAACAGACTCTGGTTCTGCAAGTTAAGGGCGGAGCAGTTATCGCAGGCGCGATTGGTGAGCGTGGCGAGGTTGATGCCTATCAGTGGCAGGCAAAACAAGGTGAAGTGTGGGCGATCGATGCGGATGCCGGTGATGGGAGTCAGATTGATCCGTTTGTTTCAATCGTTGATGCTGATAATCACCCCGTGCTGCGGGTGCGTCTGCAAGCGGTTCGTGATTCGTACTTTACTTTTCGGGGCAAAGACAGCAAGCAGATTGGTGACTTTCGCCTTTTCAATTGGCAAAACATGCACCTGAACGACTTCTTATATGCTGCGGGTGAGGTGACTCGTCTGTGGATGTATCCACGGGGGCCAGACTCAGGTTACAACGTCTATCCTAACGAGGGTGATCGATGGACCTACTTCGGCACGTCGCACACGACGCATGCGCTTGGTGAACCCGCCTATGTGGTGCGTCCCCTCGCGAGTGATGGAGCACATGTAGCGAATGGTTTGCCTGTTTTTGAAGTGCACTATGAAAATGATGATGATCCAACGCGTCTCGCTGGAAAGAATAGTCGGTTGATTTTCACGGCTCCTGAGGATGGGGCTTACACCGTGAGAGTTTCTGATACTCGTGGAGATGGCGGTGATGGGTATGGTTACCAACTGACGATTCGCCCAGCGAAGCCAGCGTTCAAAGCATCGGTGGAAAAACCCAAAGCTGACATTCGCAAAGGGGCGGGCAGAGAAGTCGTCGTGCGTGTTGACCGGTTCGATGAGTTTGATGGGCCGGTGACATTTGAGTTGCAGGGTCTGCCACAGTCGCTCGTTTCAAGTTTTCCGGTGACGATCGAGCGCGGGCAACGATACGCCGTTGGAACGATCTGGGCGGCAGAAGCGGCTGAACCATGGGACGGTGACGTAGCGCCCAAGCTCGTCGCTCGTGCAGACGTTTTGGGAAAAATGACCGTTCAACAGGTGG
>Ga0315315_10003323_pt1 | contig 14785 bp, 13 predicted proteins | sample M140m3416metaG_FD_203699 | JGI IMG/M metagenome (GOLD analysis project Ga0315315, IMG submission 203699) | Ammonia-oxidizing marine archaeal communities from Monterey Bay, California, United States - M1 40m 3416 | ecosystem: Environmental > Aquatic > Marine > Intertidal zone | place: USA...
CCCAATACGTCTGAAACCTTTTTACAAAAATTATTGCTTAAAATTGAAATTTTAAGACTTGGAAAGATGGGGTATAGCTCTCTATTACATAAAATAATTTTTGGAGGCTTTAATGGTAAATTTAAAAATACTAAAACTCCAAATGATTGGTTATCTAGGGACTCTGATAGAGTGGATGATTATACGAGAGACCATTTGTGCGGATTTGTTGTAACCAATCAATTGTGGGCAGATACTATTGGAGGCATAGAGGCCGTATTCGATCCCATAAATTTAGGGTTAATAAGAAAAAATATTCCAATTTTAGTTTTTTCAGGTACTGAAGATCCGGTTGGCGGCATGGGAAAAGGTACAAGGAAATTGTATGAATGCCTGAAAAATAATGAATGCATATCAGAACTTTATCTTATTGATGGAGCAAGACATGAAACTCTTAATGAAACCAATAGGATGACAACTTATAATTACCTATTAACATTTATTAAAAATAACTTAAAAGGAGCTTGAATTGGAGCTAAAAAATAAAGTATCTCTTATTACTGGAGCCGGCCAAGGCATTGGAGAAGGTATTGCCAAAGTTTTAGCCTCTCACGGATCAAAGGTTATGATTGTGGATTTGAATGGTGATTCAGCAAAAAAGGTAGCCAAAGAAATAAATTCATTATTCCCTAATTCTGCAAAATGCTTTGAGGCAGATCTCACTGACTCAAATGCCATCAAATCAATGATTCAAGCAACCTTATCCTCATTCACAAAATTGGATTGTATTTGTAATAATGCAGCTGCTTCAAAAGGTTTAGGACCGGTTGAAAATTATTCACTTGAAGATGTTCAGGCTACGCTTGATTTAACTTTTACATCTTTGTGGAAATGTCTTCAAGTCGAAATTCAGGCTTTAAAAGAACAAGCCATACCTGCTTCTGTTGTTAATATTTCCTCTAATTCTGCGATCAGAGGTTACGCCTTTAATTCTATTTACGCGGCTAGTAAGGCAGCAGTAAACAATTTAACCCAGTCAGTTGCAAAGGAAGTTGCTAGAAATGGCATTAGAGTAAATGCGGTATCTCCTGGCACTATTAACACTCCCGGAGTCAGGCAGTATTTTGAGGCAGAGCCTAAAGCAAAAGAAATGCTTGAAAAATCGTCTTTGTTAAGAAGAATTGGTGAGCCCGAAGAAATTGGTGAGCTTGTTTCATTCCTTCTATCAGATCGATCATCCTTTATTACCGGCCAGGTTATTTCCGTTGATGGCGGCTCATCAATTAATTAAATTAGAATGATAAAAAAATTATTTAAATATCCGGAACTCGAACGTGTCGAAAAAAATGATGTGCGTTATTATCGAGACTCAAAAGAAAATCTCGTACCCTCTGTTACAACTATTCTGTCTGCAACCGGTGATCATTCTGGTATAGATGCATGGAAAAGAAGGGTGGGTCCCAAGACTGCAAAGGAGGTTGTTGATGAGGCAACTACCATAGGAACAGCTGTCCACCTTGCTATTGAAAATTATTTAAATGACCAGGATTGGGAACAGTTTACCGATGATAGATTGGGTTTAATGGCGCATCAGATTGCCAAGAGATTTATTGATGACTGTTTGGGGGACATTGAAGAAGTATGGGGTCTCGAATCAGGTTTAGTAGTTGATGGTTTATACGCTGGAACAGCTGATTGTATTGGTATCTTTAAAGAGCAACCAACAATCATAGATTTTAAAACAGCAAAAAAAATTAAAAGAAAAGATTGGATAGAAGATTATTTTCTTCAGGGAGCAGCCTATGCAAATGCACACAATGTTATGTATGAAACAAAAATAGAATCAATTGCAATTTTGATGGTAGATAGAGACTTGCTGTTTAAAGAATTTTTAATCAAGGGTTCAGAATTTAAGAGCTATACAGATAAATGGAAACAGAGGATTATAGGTTACTATAAAACACATAAAATTTTAGGGAGAGAATAGATGAATGAATTAAAAGATAGGATTGTAATGATTACAGGTGCTAGCTCAGGTTTTGGTAAAGAGGCTGCAAAAATGTGCGTAGGTTTGGGAGCAAAAGTTGTGTTAGGGGCTCGAAGAGAAGATAAGTTAAAAGAGTTGTGTGATGAGCTCGGCTCTGATTCTGCTATATACAAAGCCACAGATGTAACATCCAAAGAACAAATGCATGCACTGGCTCAACATGGCATTGATACTTTCGGAAGAATTGATTCATTGGTCAACAATGCTGGAGTGATGCCTTTATCGTTGCTTGAAAAGGGCAGAACCGATGAATGGGATCATATGATAGACGTAAACATTAAAGGTGTGTTGTATGGAATTGACTCAGTCTACTCACACATGCTTGAGAGAGAGTCAGGTCAAATAATTAATATTTCTTCTGTTGCAGGAAAGAGAGTGATGCCTGGAAGTGCGGTTTATTCTGGAACAAAATATGCTGTTAGAGCTATCTCAGAAGGCTTGCGATTAGAGTCATCAGGAAAGATTCAAGTTACTTGCATTTATCCTGGCGCCTTTAAAACGGAGTTAGCTTTTTCTATTAAAGATGAATCAATGCTTGAAGCCCTAATGAGCAGAGGAATCGGTAATATTGCCCAACCTGCAGAAAGAGTTGCTGAATCCATAATATATGCCTTGCAACTTGATCCAGGAGTTTCTGTCAATGAGATAGTCATAAGGCCGACTGCTCAAGAAGCATAGCAAAAATAACGATGAGAGCGTTTCTTATTGTTGCTAGCATACATGCTTCTTTAGCAACAGCAGCAATTGAATGCATAGATGCTGATTTAATTCTTCATCATGGCAACATTTACACTGGAAATAATGAAAATTCCTTTATTGGTTCAATTGCGACAAAAGGCTCAACTATCTCCTATGTTGGTGAGCTTTTATCCGATGCTGAGTTGAGTTGCTCAGAAGCAAAAATTATAGATTTAAGTGGTAGATATGTATTTCCTGGATTCACAGACGCACATGGACATCTCAAGGGAATTGGCTATAGAGAACTCACTTTAAATTTACAGGGAATTTCTTCATTAAACGAAACCTTGGAAGTTGTAAGGAACTATTTATCAACTAAAAAAACTGGGGAATGGATTATAGGTCGAGGCTGGATTGATAAAATCTGGCCAGAAAAAAGATTTCCATCTAGGGAAGATCTAGATTCTTTCTCTCCAAAAAATCCAGTAGTGCTTGAGAGAGCAGATGGCCATGCTGTGGTTGTGAACAGCTTGGTCTTGAAATTAGCAAACATAGATTCAAGCACGCCAGATCCTCAAGGCGGTTTTATAGAAAAAGATGAAAATGGAGAGCCAACTGGTTTATTGGTTGATATGGCCATGAACTTAATAGCAGATCTTATACCCAAACTAACAAGAGATAACGACAAAGAAGCCTTTCTTGAAGGAATCAAAAGAAATGTTAGTCTTGGGTGGACACAAATACATGTGCCTGGTGGAACCTTTGATGATATTTCAATTTTAAATGAAATAAAATCTGAGAATAATCTTCTTCAAAGAATTTATTTCATGGTCAGTGACGGTGAACCAGCTGATCGTTTGATTAAAAACGGTCCAATAATTGATCCAGAGCATTTTTTAACTATTAGAGCGATTAAAATGTATGCTGACGGGGCGCTCGGTTCTCGTGGAGCAGCATTATTAGAAAAGTATAGTGATTATGATGGTAAAGGAGTGTTTATTTTTCTTGAAGAAGATACAAAACCTAGGTTAGTTAAAGCATTACAGCAAGGAATTCAAATTGGAACACACGCTATTGGAGATCATGGAAATAGAGTGGTCTTAGATTGGTATGAAGAAACCTTTTCAAAGGCTAAAGGAAAATATCAGTTTTTTGAATCTCCTAGATGGAGAATAGAACACTCTCAAAATATTACTCCTGTTGATCAGCGTCGTTTCGTCGAATTAGATATCATTCCTTCAATGCAGCCATCTCATGCTATAGGAGATTTGCATTTTGCAGTTGATAGATTGGGATTAGATAGAATTAATAATGCATATGCTTGGAGAAACCTTATTGATCAAGGTCTAATTATTGCCGGCGGTACTGACGCTCCGGTCGAAATTGGTGATCCGAGAATTGAATTTTATGCTGCTATTGCTAGGAAAGATATTGATGGATACCATGCTGAGGGGTGGAATTTAGATCAGAGGATCACAAGATTTGAAGCGCTAAAGATGTTTACTATTTGGCCTGCAATTGCTTCTTTTCAAGAGAATGTAAAGGGAACCATAAAGGTTGGCAAACTTGCCGATTTCTCTATTTTCGATAAAGACTTAATGAATATTCCTGAGCTAGAAATCCTAGAATCAACAAATGTATTAACAGTTGTTGGCGGTAGAATCGTTTACCAAAAATAAACTTATACTTTTTTTAAAATTAAATCTGCGCATTTTGCTCCAATAACATTACAGGTTGCATTTGTATTGCCTGAAATGATGCTTGGAAATATTGATGCATCAGCAACTCTTAGTCCTGAAATACCTTTTACTTTTAAATGATTATCAACCACACATTCATCACCTTCTCCCATCTTGCATGTACCTATAGGATGATAAACTGACAAAGACTCATTTTTAATAAACTCTTCAATTTCAGCATTCTTAGTATATTTTATTCCAGGCTGTAATTCCTTAGCATTTAATTCTTGCATGGGAGTAGTTTGAAAAATTTCTCTAGTTTTATTTATGCCTTCAATCATCCATTGCATATCTCTTTTATCATCAAGGTAATTGGCATAGATTTTTGGGGCTTCAGATGGGTTTGAGGATGCAAGCTCTAGATGACCTCGACTCTTTGGCCTTAAATTACAAACAGATGCTGTGATGCCTGATGAAGGTTTCATAGCGCCATTTTTATTATATTTTCCAGCACCTGGTGCAAAATGAATTTGTGCATTGGGTGTTTCTACAGTGTCATTTGTTTTAAAGAACACTCCAATATCTGAGGCAGGGTAAGTCATTAATCCTCTTTGTTGAGTGAAGTATTCAAATAAATTTTTGACCATGTCTAAAGGCTTCATGAGCTCGCTAAAGGTTTTTAATTTGTTAATTTTGTAGCTTATGTTAACTGTTAAATGGTCTTGTAAGTTTTGCCCCACACCAGGCAAATCTTGTATGACAGATATTTGATGGTCTTTAAGGTGTTTCTTAGGTCCAATACCAGAAAGCATTAATATCTGCGGAGAGTTGATACTTCCTCCACAAAGAATTATCTCAGAAGTAGACCCAATCACATGAACCTCATTTTTAATTTTAACCTTCACACCTATTGCTTTTTTATTTGATGTAATAACTTTTTCAACCAAAGCATTAGTTAACAAATCAAGATTTGTTCTATCTAGCACAGGTTTTAAAAACGCATCAGCCGCACTAAACCTTTGCCCATCTTTAATATTTACTTGATATTGACCAAAACCGCCTTGATCATCGCCATTGAAATCGTTGTTTTGAGTCAACCCATATTTTTTACATGCGTTCAAAAAAGATTTTGAAGCTTCGAGGATGGGTTCATATGTTTGCACCCATAAAGAACCAAAATTTCCATGATATTGATCCTCGTGATTTTGATTATTCTCAAGAGCAACAAAATATTTCATTAGATCCCGATAGCCCCATCCTTTGTTTCCAGCTCTCTCCCATGCTTCATAATCTTCAGCTTGCCCTCTGATATAAAGCATTCCATTGATAGAACTACTACCTCCAAGAGTTTTACCCCTAGGCCAATTAATAGTTCTATTGTTTAAATTCTTTTCCGGTTCAGTTTCATAGCACCAACCATATTTTTTATTTTTAAATAATGAGCTAGCAGCTAAAGGCATCTTAATAGATGAATAGTTATCCATTGGACCAGCCTCAATCAAAAGGACAGAATTCTCAGGATTTTCAGAGAGTTTATTAGCTAAAACGCAACCTGCACTTCCTGCACCAATAATGATATATTTGTGACTAAATTTCATTAATCTAATATCTCTCAGGGATGAAAATGCGTCAAGTAATTGCAATTGGTGGAGGAGGTTTTGGCAGGACCCAAGAATCGAATTTAATCGAGCAGTTTATTCTGGATCAAACATCTAAGAAAAATCCAAAAATTTGTTTTATTCCAACAGCTACCGGAGATTTAGATCCTTATATTGTTAACTATTATTCTGTTTTCTCAAAACTAAATTGTGAAGCTACTCACATCAGTTTTTTTAAGAGAACAATTGATCTTGAGGAACATGTTTTAAAACAAGATGCAATTTTTGTTGGTGGAGGAAATACCAAGAGCATGTTGGCCGTATGGAAAGATTGGGGCTTAGATTTAATTTTAAAAAAAGCATACGACAGAGGCATTGTAATGAGTGGTGTCAGTGCCGGAGCTATCTGTTGGTTTAAAAATGGACTGACCGATTCATGGGCTAGTGAATTAAAGATGATGGAATGTATGAATTTCATTCCGGGCAATTGCGCTCCGCACTATGATGAAGAACCAGAAAGACGACCTGCAACCAAAAAATTTCTTCAAGATCAGTCAATCACCTCAATGTTTGGTATTGAGGGAGGGGCAGCTCTTCATTTTATTGACGAGCAACCTAACTCCACCATAAGATTTAAAAAAAATAAAAATGCCTATCGAGTGACTCTTGAATCAAATAAAGTTAATGAAGATCCCTATAAAGTGGTGGAATTAGATTGATGAATTTGTGGTTTCTAATAAATCCTTTTGTTGCATTGCTAGCAAGATCACCTTTGCATTTTATCATCAGTCATCAAGTCCTTGTTATTCAATTTCAGGGCAGAAGATCTGGTAAATCATATCTTGTTCCGGTTAGCTATCATCAGCATGCCTCTTCATATACGTGCGTTACACTGAGATCAAATATTTGGTGGAGAAACTTAAAAGATATATCGCATACTCAGATTTGGCTTAAAGGCAAATTAATGAATGTTCAAATTGACTTAGAATTTAACAATGATCAAATTGTTGAAAATACTTTGAGAGACCTTGTTACGAACAATAAAGTGGATGCTTATTTTGCAAAGATTAAATTAAATAAAGATGGCTCACCAAACACAGAGGATTTAATTAAAGCAGCTAAACTGCATACCGTACTAAAGTTTACAATTACTTAGATTATTCTCTTAGTTTAATTTGTTTTTCAGTTCTTATTTCCATTTGGGTTTTGCCCTCATGCTCAGAAATGTAACCTTTAACACAAACATTTTTTCTTTTTAGAAATTTTTCAGGCTTGTATGAGAAATATTCTGAAAATCTACCAAACCATATCAAACCTGTCATTTGTTGATTAGGATAATCTCTTCCAAAATTTAAAAAAATTGGACCACCAGAGGCTCTTTTTAAATACTTTGTTGAAACAATTCTTCCGCAAACAATCTTTGTTTCACCGACATATTTATATGCTTCTTTTACTTCAATTGCTTGTTCTGATTGAGCATATAAATGCAGAGGACTGAAAACTAACAACCCAAAACATGAAAAAAATCTAATTTGGCTCTTAAAGGTTCTCATAACTAAATCATAGTATATATTTCATTTTTAGTCTGAATAAGTTAATTTATTCATTAATGAATTAAATATAGGTAGTTTTATGTTTACAAGAATGGACCAAAGTACCGAAGAGGAATGGCAGCATATAAGTGAAGAGCATATGCCTCATATCTTTGATATGCCAAAAAGAATCACCTCAATGCTTAAGCAAGCTGAGTCTTTAACACTTGGTTTTGGAACTGATCAACTCCATCATGCCCTGCAGACCGCAACAATGGCAAGAAGAGCAGGCGCAGAGGATGAAATGGTGCTCATTAGCTTGATACACGATATTGGCAAAGTAATTAATGTACCGAATCATGGACAAATTGCAGCAGAAATGATTAAACCCTATGTTAGTGAAGATGCATATCACATCATCAGAACTCATCAGGATTTCCAGGGAGAGCATTACTATCACTATATGGGCAAACCCCAAGATTTGCGCAAGCAGTATGAGGGTGAAGCATGGTATGCAAAGGCAACTGAATTCACTGATGAATGGGATCAAGCCGCTTTTGATCCTGACTATGAAACTGATAGCTTGGAATCTTTTGAACCATTGATTAACAAATTTTTTGCAGCCCCTCATACTATATAGCTGCACATACAATTTTATTAAATCCTTTAATCTTGCATTAGTCTTTTTTCTTGTTGGTTGCTCAACCCCACAGCTTATAAGTAAAATTGAATCAAAGTCTAATCCTAGTCTTTGCTACAGCCTGATTTATAAGCAACAATCTGTTTCAAATAGCTATTTTAAGTTATTGCTAGAGGAGGCCTTGAGGAGAGATTTGGATTGTAAATTAATTGCACAAGAAATCTTAGATTTCAAAAGCACCTTAACTGGTTCTTCTATGTCTAACTCTGTTTCTTCTGAATCAGCGTCAAGCCCACCAACTGAAATAGTTCATCCCGGTACAGGCCAAACCCCAAGATAATACAGTTTTTATTTATACGTTTTATTTACTTTGCAGTAAAACTAATATTCATGTAATTTATGCCTAACCGCAGTACCAACTGCAAATTTTAATAGAATTAAAATCAAGGGGAATTTTAATGAATAAGTATAAATCTAGATGGTTTGTTGCATTTTTATGCACAACTTTCTTTTCGCTAGAATCATTTGGACAAGATGTAGAAGAAGTTGTTATAACTGGATCCTATCTTAAGGGAAGCCCAACCGATGGCGCTTCACCAATTGAAGTAGTCGATAGAGAAACAATTGAAGACATTGGAGCTACATCCATAGCTGATATTACTAGGAATTTATCGGTTAACTCTGGATCGGAAAATAATTCAGATTCATTTACTCAAGGTGCAACACAAGGAACATCTAATGTAAATTTAAGAGGACTAGGTCTCTCTTCAACGTTAATATTAGTTGACGGCCGAAGACATACATTGACTGGGGCAACTGCGAATGACGGAAGTGCTTTTGTTAATACTAATGCTATACCAGTTGTGGCGCTAGAAAGAGTAGAGGTTCTAAAAGAGGGCGCTGCTTCAATTTACGGCTCCGACGCTGTTGCAGGGGTTGTGAACTATATTTTCAGAAGAGACTTTACTGGAACTGAGATAGAGGTCTCCAGTCAAGAGGCTGATATAAGTGGTCAGACTGACGATAGAGTGAGTCTAATTTGGGGTGCAAAAAATGGAAATTCCAACTTTGTTTTAGCCGCTAGTGTCCTTGATAGATCACCAATGTCTGGAGCTGATTTTAATCCAAGCTTGGCCCAGCTTGGAATAAGTGGACTAGGGACAAGTTTTTTACTATTTGGACCTGATACAGTTGAATCAGGACCCTACGCTGGTACCTACACACCTTTTCAAAATGTTCCTGATCCTAGTTGCGTTGCTAACCAAGGTATTCTAATTCCGCAGGCTAGTGGTTCTAGGTGTGGTTTTGTTTACGGCCCAAGATTTAACGTGGTTAATGATGAAGATCATGAGAGCATGTATGGATCTTTCAAAACATTGCTTGGAAATGGTAATTCTTTAGAAATTGATTACATGAGCACAGCGATCGATGTGAATGATAACCCTCAATCACCTTCTTATCCGGCTCTATCTTATTTAAGCCCAGCTAATTTAATTATGCCTGGTAATGGCGGCAGTCCGTTTGCTGTTCCTGTTATGTGGTTAGGACGAGCGCTAGGCTCTGCATTTCCTTCTCCAAATGCACCAAGAGAAATTGAAACAGATAGATTTTCCATTGGATTATCTGGTGATTTTGATAATGGTTTTAATTGGGATGCACATTACACCGTAAGTAGTGAGGATTTTTATGGTCAACAGCCTGATACAAGCACTTCTAAGTTTAGTGCTGCAATTAAAGGTAATGGGGGCAATTCTGGAGATCAAACTTGGGATTTATTCACTCCAACAAATAACTCTGCTGATTTAATTAAGTGGATATCTACTGCTCAACAAACATGGACAGAAACAGAATTAGCTGTATTTGATTTTGTTGTAACTGGTCAATGGGGTGGAATGGATATCGCTTCAGGTTTTCAATACAGGGATGAGACATTTGATGTTGCTCGAGGAGCATCATCCATTGCTCAATTTGATGCATCTGGAAACATAACTGTGCCAGCTGATTTATTATTTTTAGGCGGTGGTCTTGAAAGTAATGCTAGTAGAGATGCCATGGCTGTTTTCATTGAGGGATCAATGAATCCATCTGATAAATTAGAAGTAAATGGTGCCTTAAGATATGAGGATTTAGAAACAGATAGTTCCATTAATCCGAAAATATCATTTAGGTATCAAGCAACTGATAATCTTGCATTGAGAGCCTCATTTAGCACCTCTTTTAGAGAAGCTTCACTGGCTCAATTAACTTCAACTACTATAGGATTGCAAGGTATTCAAGATTATAGCGCTGATGGTTCTCCAGTCGGTGGCACAACATTTATAAGAATTGCTCAGGCAAATAATCCAAATTTAAACCCTGAAGAATCGGATAACATGAATATTGGTGCTATTTGGAAACCTACAGATCGACTGTCCATGAAATTAGACTACTGGGCTATTGATTACACCGATGTTATTACTATTGAAAGTGCCCAAGGAAAAGTTGCAGCCAATCCAAATGATCCTGATGTGAAAAGAACGTCCACTGGAACTTTGACTGGCGTTACAACTAAGTACTTTAATGCTGCAAATGTTAATACCAGCGGATTAGATTTTGAATCAACATATGATTTAGATACTGCTTGGGGGCAAGCGCAAGTTGGCGTCAATATGATGCATATGTTTGAGTATGAAATACCTTTAAACGGATCAACTGTGGATGTTGTGGGTCAGTTCAACCATGATAATTTCGCTAGATCTTTACCTGAAACTAAAGCTGTTTTTCATGCTGCTTTAGAAAGTGGAAATAATTCTTTGGCTATGTTTGGAAGATACACAACAGACTATAAGACAACGAGACCATTGGATGCTACGGCAAAATCTAGAGGCTTTAGTCAGAAAATTGATTCATTTTTTACTGTGGATTTGATGAATTCATACACCATAGAGATGAATGATAGTGATCTTAAATTATCTGTAGGGGTTACTAACCTTTTTGATGAGGAAGTTCCTCAAGTCTACGATGCTGCAAACTGGAGTTATGATCCTAAGCATCATGATCCACGCGGTCGCATGGTTTATGTTGGATTCAAGTTAAGCAGGTAAAAGAATCTATAAAAGCGCAATATCAGAAATGGTATTGCGTTTTTTTATGTCAAATTTAAATCTTTGAATTAATTTGTAAAATTTCAGATTCTAATGGTTTGAGTTCTTGGTTTGAAATCGGTATCGCTTTTCTAACTTTGTTCGCACTATCAATTAAACAAACCTCAGAAGAAGCAAGAGGTCCAGATTTAAACTTATTTGTATTCATTCCTTCTTGCACTAAATTTATTAAATATGTGTCTTCGTTATTAACTTGTCTATTAATTCTCCAATTTAGATATTGAGCTGCTTTAGTTTCTCGGCGCTCATCTGGAAGAGCATAGGCTATCTCTCGTATCATTGTTGTGTTTGTGTCTATTGGAATGAATTGCATGAAATCCATTTGTTCTGGATAAATATCAAAGGCAAGATTTGGCCATAATCTGTAATAGAGCCAATACCGTTGCTTATCATCTGGCAGATGGTCCATGTGTGGCAAGTATTTGTCATAAAGTCTATTAGATATGCAATCTTTACGAATATTAGCTCCATCTCCCCACATTTTATGCACATAACCATTATTTTTAGATACTTCAACGCCATAGCTTTTACCCACTAAGCTTGATAGTCCGGGATGAGCTACAGGTATATGCAGGGCATCGACATAATTATCAGCAATTTGCTTCCAATTAACCTTCCGGGGTCTCATCGTTACTCGACCCAAAGGCTCTAATTCTTCAAGTCTATATTGCTCGATTTCGTTAAGATATGGGTCAAATTGATCTTGAACGCTTGGAGCATCAGATTCCAATAATTTAACAAAAATAAATCCCTGAAAAATTTCTAATTCAACACTTTGCAGCCCATGCTCATTTTTATTAAGATCATTGAATTGATTTTCATAAGGAACCTTGATCAGATTTCCTTTAAAATCATATCCCCATGCATGATATGGGCAAGTTATTTTCCCATTGCAAGATCCATAAATCTCATTAATTAATTTAGTGCCTCGATGAGAGCAAAAATTATGAAATGCTTTAACACTTGAATCCTCATCTCTAATTACAAAAATACGTTCATTAAAAATCTCAAATGTAAAAAAATCTCCTGATTTGGGTATATTTGAAAGATGACACACCAGTTGCCAATTCTTAAGAATTAATTCAGTTTTTTCTAATTCAAAAAATGCTTCGCTTGTGTATGTCCAGCCTGGTAGACTTTTGTTTAGAACACTCATTTATTTCTCTCTAATGGTCTAGTCAAGCATGTTGGCCCACCTTCACCTTTTCGACTAATTTCCATACCCTTGTACATCCTAATTTTACATCCTGCTTTTTCAAGTTCAGATTGAACACCTGGTAACTGCTCAAGCATAATAATTGATCTTGGTGAAGTTGCCAAAACATTGCATCCCATCAATGTGTATTCTGCATCTGATACTTCGACAAATTTTATACCCAGTCCACCAAGCCAGTTAGTAAATGATGCTGGCATGAATGGTCTATAAATAAGAGCTAAATCCTTGTCTAACGGTGAAATTATTGACATTAAATGAAGAACATCATCCGGATGATTAGGTTCTGGCAGATCCACAATGTGCAATTCAACTGAAGGTCCTAATATTTCATTTAATTGACGGATCCCTTCAGTATTAGTTCTTGGCCCAAGCCCAACTGCAGCATGATGATCATCAAGCCAGATAAAATCACCTCCTTCGAGTGTGCCTGGTGCTTTTATTTGACCTGCTACTTTATATCCCATGGAGGCAAGGGTATTAAAATTTTCCATAGCCTCAGGTGTTCTAGAAGATCTTCCCATATTGCAAAGTATCAATCCTTCTTTTGATATTAAAATACTGTCTCGTGTATAAATACTATCAATGGTTAGCAATTCGGAGGAGGGCAAGTCTATGATTGATATTCCATCATCTTGAAGTAAGCTTCTGAAATAGTTGTATTCGATTATTGCCTGATTTAAATGAGGTTTTGAGTGAAACCGTAAGGTCTCCCATTCACTTGAAAGTTTAGTGTCATCAATAAAGCTAGAGAGTGGTGATCTTAATGCAACTTCTTTTATCTGAGAATATTCATTCAATACATTCATGATATTACTTTTTGAGTAAGTAAATTGGCGTCCCAATTAAAATTAAGATAAGAGAATAAATTATCATTTCAATTCCAGCCCCCCAAATTGCAAAAAATGCATATAAAAATGTCCCACATGATAACAAAAGAGCGTTGTTTCTTGTTTGATTTTTTTTCTCCACTTGTGCAAATTTAAATTCAGCTATTGCACAGAATGCGTAGGCAATTAAAGTTGATAGTGTGGATAGCATCGCCATAAATACAAATGCATTCACAATACCCTTCGTATAATTTAATACCAGCAAAATACTTACAAAAACTCCTGTTAGTAAATATGTAAAAACAGGAGTTCCTTTTGAAGTTAACAATATAAATCTTCTTGGAAGCAATCCATCTCTTGCCGCTGCAAGACTAAGATTGCCTGCAGTTAGTGTATTCGCATTCAATGAACCTAGTGTAGATATCAAGGCTCCTATACTGATGATGGTACCCCCGGTGACACCTAAAATTTTTGTAGCTGCTAATGCAAATGGAGCAGAGGAGTCGATCAATTCACTTGCTGGCACAATAGCTGCGATTGCAATACTTACCAAAATATACAAAATCAGAATTGTAAAAACTGAAGCAATTAAAACTCTCGGAATTGTTTCCTGAGGATTGACTACATTATCTGCTGGGACCGTTGCGGTCTCAATACCAATAAATGACCACATTACTAGGGTTGTAACTGTTGCAAGCAATGAAAATGGATGAAGATCAGTTGGATTGAACTCTGATAAATTATCAATATTGAAGTTAGCTGCACCAAGAAAAATAATAAATATGAGTGGCAACAACTTTAATAGGGTGGAGACTAGTTGAAATTTAGAACTATTTTCTAAACTTCGTATATTTAGAATAATAATAATCCAAATAAGAATTAGTGATGCAAGCAAAGAATGAATTGGTGAGTTTGATATTGTGGGAGCAAAAAAACCTAGATAACCAACAAATGCAATTGATATTCCAGCTATTGCTGATATGCATGCAACCCAATATGTCCACGCAATTATAAAACCTGGAAAGCTTCCAAGCCCCTCATTGACATAAACATAAGGCCCGCCAGTTTTGGGAATCCTTTTTACGAGTTTTGCCATCGTTAAAGCCACCAGGATTGACCCGCCACCAGCTATTAGCCAGCCACCTAACCCGAGCATTCCATATGGTGCTAATAATGTTGGCATCATAAAAATACCTGAGCCTATTGCACACCCAACAGCAATAGACCACCCTCGCCAAAAACCGATAACCCTGTTTTGTTTAGAACTCATCTAAAGATGATACACCTAATACATAGGGTTTTTTAAACCACAAGATTCTCAATTAAAAGACCTCGCTGTAAAAAAACCCTAGACTAAATTTTTTAGTATTTTCGTGCCATAGCGATTGCTGCTATATACAAGATAGGAGAAATAATTAACCAAGGTAATTGTGTTTGAAGCATGAC
>Ga0315315_10003325_pt1 | contig 14778 bp, 18 predicted proteins | sample M140m3416metaG_FD_203699 | JGI IMG/M metagenome (GOLD analysis project Ga0315315, IMG submission 203699) | Ammonia-oxidizing marine archaeal communities from Monterey Bay, California, United States - M1 40m 3416 | ecosystem: Environmental > Aquatic > Marine > Intertidal zone | place: USA...
CGGTTTGCAAGATTCAAAGCATATGAACGACTCCATGACTTTAATCTTCATGAGGAAACAGAGGTTTATTTTGAAAAGATTGTTGCTTCGAACGAATTAAAAGACCTGTCACGGGAAAGAGTTTGGATGGAAACTAAAAAAGCTCTTGAAAACAAGTTTAGTAATGAATTTTTTAAGGCTGTACTTGATTATCATTTAACCGATCCATGGTTTGTTGGCCTGAAGAGTATTTCTTGTGATGGAGATTTACCAGAACTTAAATGGGCTGATATGCAAAGAATAAATAACTTTAAGTTGTGTGCATTATTGCCAATCCCTAACTCATTTCTAAGAATACAGGAATCTTTAAATCTAGTGATGGATTTGATTGCCTGTGAGAACAAATCAGAAAAATTGAAATTACTTGAAAAGATAAACGTGCATCGTAATTATGAAATATTGATGCACTTCAAACAATATGATTCTTTGGAGGAGCATTGGAGCTACTTAGAGAAAATATTTAAATTGGTGATGACAATAGACTTTTCAGTATTGGCAAGTGTTGAGGCATCTAAAGTTTCGCATCAAAAACAATTGCTTTATTATGAAGCCTTACAAGAGAGCATATGAACAAAACAATTCTTATTACTGGAGCAGCAAAAAGGATAGGCAAAGAGATGTCCTTATCATTTTTCAATAAAGGTTGGGATATTGTGATTCACTACAATGGCTCAAAAGAAGAGGCTGAAGCTCTGGCAGATAAAATGAATTCTGAAAGAAGCAATAGCGCAATGATTGCTCAAGCAAATCTTGACAATGCTGATGAAGTTACAAAATTAGTTGATAAAACACTTTCAAAAAATTCTCGTATTGATGCATTGATTAACAATGCCTCAACCTTCTACCCTACCCCAATTGGAACCTTCTCTGAAGAAAGTTGGAATGCTCTCATGGGAAGTAATTTAAAAGCGCCGCTCTTTTTAATTCAGGCATTTCATAAAGAGCTAGAAAAAAATAAAGGTTTTATTATTAACATCACTGATATTAATGTTGATAAAGCTTTGGTCAATCATTCAATTTATCTTGCTGCCAAGTCTGGGTTACAAACTCTCACAAAATCCCTAGCAAAAGAATTAGCTCCCAGCATTAGAGTCAATGCAATAGCTCCCGGCGCCATCCTAGAGCCACCCAATGTAGAATGGACAACAGAGCAGAAAAATAACATTATTAATGCTGTTCCAATGAAGAGAATGGGAACTGAAAAAGATATTGTAGATGCCGCAATATATTTATCTGAAGCAGAATATGTGACGGGTCAGATATTAAATATAGATGGAGGAAAATCTCTCTAATGAATGACTCTAATTCAAATAATCCAGATGGTAATGTAATTTTTTCAGGAACTAAGGAAGTTGCCGAGAACCTTAAGTTTAACGAAGCAGGCTTGCAAGAATGGTTTGGAGACAGCATTTCCTCATCAGGAAAAATTTTAAAGATTGCGCAATTTAAAGGCGGCCAATCAAATCCAACATACAAAATTACTACTGAAAAACAGCAATTTGTTCTGCGCAGAAAACCACCGGGTATCTTATTGCCATCTGCCCATGCTGTAGATAGAGAATACAAGGTGATGACTGCTCTTCAACAAACCGAAGTTCCAGTGCCAAAAACTTATGGACTGTGTGAAGATGAAGACGTAATAGGAACTCCGTTTTTTGTAATGGATTTTCTCGATGGCAATATTTACTGGGACTTGTTATTAGGTGATAAATCGCCAGCTGAAAGATCTGATATTTATGCAAGTAAAAATAATGTAATTGCTCAACTTCACATGGTTGATTATGAATCAGTGGGATTATCTGATTATGGTAAACCTGGTAATTATATTGCAAGACAGGTTTCCAGATGGACCAAACAATACATAGCTTCAGAAACTCAGGACATCCCTGCAATGAACAAGCTGATAGATTGGCTGCCGTCGAATATTCCTGATGAAGATGAGACATCAATTGTGCATGGAGATTATCGACTAGATAACATGGTTTTTAACGCAGCGAATAATGTTATGGGCGTTTTAGATTGGGAGCTTTCAACACTGGGACACCCTATTGCTGACTTTAATTATCATTGTATTAGCTGGAGAAATATTCCTGATCTAGCCAATGAAAAATTCTGCAATGAAAATGGCATTCCAACTGAAAAAGAATACAGAAATATGTATTCTGAGATTACTGGTAAAAACCTTGATGAACATTGGGAGTTTTATACTATCTTTAACATCTTTAAACTTGCTGGAATATTGCAGGGAATCTTGGGAAGGGTTAGAGATGGAACTGCTGCAAGTAAGCATGCTGAAGATCGAGGCAATCAAGTGGCTCCTCTGGCTGAAGCAGCCTGGGACCTAGTAGAAAAGAACTATAAATAAACTCATAATAATTCTTCGAGCGGCTCAGAAACAAAACGATATTTAGCTATCTCATCGCTCTCAAAAAGTATCTCCTCATCATCGTTAAGCTGCAATACAATATCTATATCAAGGGTTCTCGATGAAAATTTTTGAGCATTTCGATCTCTACCAGAGCTATCTTCAATAGCTTTTAGCTTCTTGTTAAGATTGTCAAAGGTAAGAGAAGATATCCCAGAAAAAATAAGATTCAAAAAATCATCACCATCAAAGCCCTCTGCTTGAGTTTTGTATACTGATGAGCACTCTGTTTCAGTAAGAATTTTATTCAATGCAGAAAGAGCCATCTCAAGATTTGATTCCGGATTAATATTACTTCCAAGGGAAAGATAGTACTTCATTATCTATGAATAATAACCCCGACATCCTCGGCATGCCTCAATGCACCTGGCTTAGAAACCCTTAGCTTAAGTGAATTAACTTTATATTTATTCTTTACGAGCTCGGCAATGCTTTCTGCCAAAGTTTCTTGCAGTTGAAATTCAGATTCTTCAACAAACTTAATAATTCCTTTGGTAATTTTTTTGTAATCAATAGTATCTTCAATAGCATCTGTTTTTGCAGCTCTCTTACAATCGAATGCCATCTCTAAATCAATGCTTACTTCTTGGCGAACCTCTCGCTCCCAACCAAATATTCCTATAATGGCTTGAACTCTGAGATCTTTAATATAAATGATATCTTGCATTCTATTTCATCCCTAAAGGCCATCGCGGTCTTGCATGCGATTGCAACTGATGTGTTGCCTCATCGGTCTTCAGGCTTCCTAGATATGCAATCATTGCAGCATTGTCTGTGCAATGGGCAATTGGTGGATATAGCACTTTAATATTAAATGATTTCTGAAGAGTAGAAATTTTTTCTCTGAGCAATTTGTTTGCTGCTACTCCTCCAGCCAAAATAATTCCTTCTCTACCTGTGTCCTTTAAAGCTTTAGATATTTTTTTGACTAATACCTCTGTAGCTGCATATTGAAAAGATGCGCAGATATCCGCCTGATCTTGCTCAGTGATTTCATTTAGATTTTGAACAGCGTAAAGCACTGAGGTCTTTAAACCACTAAAACTAAAATCATAATCATCGCTATGAAGCATTGGCTGAGGGAACTTAAATTTTTTAGGATCACCTCGTTGAGCCATCTTTTCTATCTCGGGACCACCTGGATAACCTAGACCAATCAGCTTGGCCACTTTGTCAAAGGCTTCTCCAACAGCATCATCCCTAGACTGACCTAGAATCTCATAATCATTTAAGCCCTTTACATCAATAATTAGTGAATGGCCTCCAGATACTAGAAGGGTTAAGAAAGGAAACTCTAGTTTTTCTCCACTAAGAAAAGGAGCCATTAAATGACCCTCAAGATGATTAATCGGAATTAATGGTTTATTAAGAGCAAGCGCTAGACCTTGAGCAAAATTTTCACCAATTAACAATGTTCCCAATAATCCAGGACCTGCTGTATATGCTATTTGATCAATGTTACTGGAATCTATATCTCCCAGAGCTTTTTTGTATATATGAGTTATTTTTTGGCAATGATCCCTAGAAGCAAGTTCTGGTATAACACCACCATACTCTCCATGAAGCTCTATCTGAGAAAAAACTGCCTCACCAATTAACCCTTTATTAGAATCATAAAGGGCTATCGCGGTTTCATCGCATGATGTTTCAATACCTAAAGTAATCATAAAAAAGTTTTTGCATTCACTCCATAAAAAGAATAAACTACCCAGCAATTATGCCTTCTATAATAATAAAAGATACAGAATACTTCGACGTTGGTCTAAGAAAATTTAAGCGTGCTTGTGAAAAAGCTGCGATCGTTCCAGAGATCCGCGCTAGAGAATTCTATGAAAAACCAACAGCTGTAAGAAAGAGAAAAATGGCAGCTGCAGTCAAGCGAGCTCATAAAACTAATAGAAAGTTTAGTTTCTCAAGGCAAAGATCCTATCGCTAATTTGTCTCTCTTAGACACCATTAATCAAGATTTAAAGGCGGCCATGCTAAGCAAGGACGTTGTCACGCGTGATACTTTACGAATGTTAATTTCAGATATCAAAAAATTTGAGATCGATGAAAGAGTTGAGGCTGATGATGCCAAAATTTCTAATTTAATTAACAAGAATGTAAAACAACGAAGGGACTCAATAGAGCAGTTTAAAAATGGGGGTCGTGATGACCTTGTTGCTACCGAACAAAGCCAGCTTGATGTAATCCTAAAGTACTTACCAAAGCAATTATCAGAAGAAGAGATCCAGTCGCTCATCCAAGAAGGGATTGCAGCAGTCTCTGCAGAAGGCACGCAAGATATGGGCAAACTAATGGGCCATCTCAAGCCGAAATTCGAAGGTAAGGCTGATATGTCAGTTGTGAGCAAATTAGTAAAAAATTTGCTGGCCTAATAAGGCACTAGATCAAAAAATCTAAATTCTTTAGAATCATTAAATGGTAAAAAACAATCTAAGGCTACTTGTTGAGTTTCTAGTAATTATATCTGGAGTTTTATTATCATTTTATATAGATGATATTAGAGAGCTTAAAAATAAAAAACTTGAAAAAGATATTTTAATTGGAGAATTGGTAATTACAGCCAAGGAAGATCTTAAGCAGATTCAAAATCTTAAAAAAGACCTGATAAAAGTTCAAGAAAATATCAACATTTTCCTCAAAGATTTTCAGGATAGGAAAAAAGATCTACCTGATAAGCAAATAGCTATAAATTATTTGTTTATTTCAGAAAAAATGAGTGTTTCTTTTTTTCCGCAAGATGGGATATTTACCCAACTAATTTCTACAGGTTCTTTAGAGCTCATTGAATCAAGCGCTCTTAAGAATTTATTATTAAGAAACTTTACTCATTACCTTGACAGAAACCAAGCAAACAACAGAACGTTGGATGATTTGTATTTAGATTTTGTAAATAACGTTGAGCCGTTTATCACCGTTATCAGCAAAGACAAGAAAGATGCTTCATTTATTTACACAGACAGAATTGTTGATTCCTATTCAATAGATTCAAATTACTATTTGTCAAATAAGTTTAAGGCATACCTGTCTAGTGCTAACACTATGGTTGGCAAAAATATAGATATGCTTAATTTATTTGAAAAATCCTATAATCAAATTTTAGAGTTAGCTAACAAGGCGTAAATCTAGTGTTTGTAAGATGAGGGTTTGTTCTCTGTATTTGTATATCTTTCAGTTAATTTAGAAGATCGTGAGCTTAAATCTTGCAATTGGCCTTCAATCATTACAATTTTAGGAAAAGAGGCTGGCTCTAATGGGTCTCCATCCCAAACGATAATATCGGCTAATTTACCAGGCTCAATTGATCCCCTGTTATCAAGATTAAAAGTTTGAGCTACTGTCTGAGTCATCCCTTTGATAGCAGTTTCATATGACATTCCATGAGCAACTGCATTTCCTGACCCCTGCCTCATAAGATGATAATTATGGCTTCTTTGGGTACTAAACATAATTGGTATCCCTGCTTGATCAAGTATCTTTCCAAGATCTAAACTTGAGCCCAGCTCATCAAATGAATTGGGGATGTTGTCCATAGGGTCAATAATTACAGGGGTATTGCTTGCCTTAATTTGATCTAAAACCATGGGAGCTTCTTCAACACTCTCCAAGACTAAATTCAAATCATATTTTTGCTTCATAGCTAATGCTTGCAAAATATCCACTGCTCTATTTGTTTCTATGACGAGTGGCATATCCTCATTAACTACTTTTCCTAATGCAATAATATCTTGAGCTTGAAGCTCTAGCTGATCAGCAATATTAAGCTCTAAAATCTCTTCAACCGGCATGCTGTTTGCCATTTTTCCTATATCTAATAATGACTCAAGAAGCGATAAAGTTTCAGCACGAGAACCATATGAAGCTCCCAGTCTTCCAAACATGGCGATATCTTTTGATCCCTTGATTTCAAGACTTCCATCTAAAATAAAGTGAGAGCCTAGTCCAAAAATTGGGAAAGATGTTTCACTTGGAGTGCTTATTGCGCTAGTAACTCCATTACTCCTGTTCCATGGAATTCCAGTGGAGTGAGGATTAAAGGCATTAAAAATACTAAATCCAGCACTTAAAAGTTCTGATTCATCATCACGGGTTACATCCAAAGAATTAATTTCAACTATTCCCAGATTGCTCATAGGTGAAATCAAACCAGGGGTAACAGGCAATCCGCTAACTTCAATCACTCGAGTATTGCCATCAATAATTAAATTATTGCCTACGCCAACAATGGTATTTTCAGAAATAAGGATGTCTTGAATGATCGCAGCCCCACCATTGCCTGAATGCACTAAACCCCCTTTTAACAGGACTGTTTCTGAGATGACAGGAGCTACAAGAAAAAGTAAAGATAATGTTGTAAATAATTTTTTCATGTTATTGCACTCTATTGGTTTGAGGTTGAATAATTCCCAAATCAAAATCAGTAATTGGTTGAATCTTTGGGTTATTCATGTCGAACGCCAAAGCACCATCTATTAAAACTTTCTCAGCTCTGGAGTACACACTAAAAGGATTGCCAGTCCAGAGAACTACATCAGCATCTTTACCTACTTCTATACTACCTGTTTGATTAAGTATTCCTGCTGCTTTAGCAGGGTTACTTGTAATCCATCGCATAGCATGGGCTTTGGAAATTTCAAAACCAGCTCTATTTCCAGCAGCCATAGCCTTGGCTGCTTCTTGATTAAGGTGTTGAATACCAACCGCATCATCTGAATGCACTATTGCACACCCTGATCCATTTCGAGCCTGATCAATGATAGCTATGTTCGCCTGCACCATGTCATATGCTTCATGCTTGAAACCCCACCAATCAGCCCACAAAGCAGCACAAATTCCCTCTTCCGCTAAAAGGTCAGCTATCTTATAGGCTTCAACGGCATGATGGAAAGCCGTAATTTTATAGTTAAATTCTTTTGACAACTCTATCATCATTGCCATTTCCTCAGCCCGATAACAATGATTTTGAATCAGAATCTCTCCATTTAAGACTCCCATTAGAGTATCCATAGCTAAATCTCTTGTAGGTCTTCTATCTGAGTCTTTTTCATTCATTCCATCAGTGTATTCAGCAGCTTCTATCCATGCAGTGCGATAGCCAGCCATGTTGCCCATCCTTGTTGAAGGAGCCTGCCTTCGGTTACCATAGACCCTTTTGGGATTTTCACCACATGCCATTTTAAGCGAGTGTGGCGCACCAGGAAATTTCATTGCTTGTACAGTATTTTGCGAAACGTTTTTAAATGTTGCACCTCTGCCACCAAATAGATTTGCAGATCCTGGCAATACGTGGAAAGCAGTAACTCCCCCTTTTAATGCAAGAGCAAATTGAGGATCTTGAGTCCATAGCGAATGTTCAGCCCAAACTTCAGCTGTAACTGGAGAAGTTGCCTCATTTCCATCAGAACTAGTTGAAACTCCAGGAGCAGAATAGACGCCCATGTGAGAGTGAATATCGATAATGCCTGGAGTGATCCATTTATCAGTTGCATCAATTACCATAACTCCAGGAGCTGTTATGGCTTCACCAATTTCTAAAATTTTGCCCTCTGAAAGCAATAAATCATAATTTCGAAATTCTCCCCCCAAACCATCATAAATGTTAGCTGACTTAAAAAGCATTGGTTCAGAATTCATTGGAGCATAGGTTGAAGCAAATGCATTATCAATCTCCAAATTACTTGATTCTGACTTAGAATCTCCAAACGAAAACTCAATATTAAAATCTTCAGAGCAACCGATGATAGTAAAAAGCAATAAAGGTAAAAGTAATTTGTTATTCATAATAGATTTTCCTCTTATAAGGATTATAGGACCATTTAAAGAGATATAATATTTATATGGCAAGAAAAAATAATAGATCAAATGATGAAATGAGACCTCTAGAAATTGAGGTTGGTGTGAATAAACATGCTGAAGGCTCTGCTCTAATAAAGTTTGGAGACACTCATGTTATTTGTACAGCAAGCATTGAAAATCATGTGCCTAGGTGGATGAAAGGCTCAAATGAAGGTTGGATTACTGCAGAATATGGAATGTTACCTCGGTCAACCCACGAACGCATGAATAGAGAAGCTGCCAGAGGCAAACAAAGTGGCAGGACCATGGAAATTCAACGACTGATAGGTCGGTCATTAAGGCAAGCTGTTGATCTTAAATATTTAAAAGATAAAACAATCAATATAGATTGTGATGTTATTCAAGCAGATGGCGGCACAAGAACGGCATCTATTTCAGGGGCTTGTGTTGCTTTATTTGAAGCCATTAAAAATTCTCATGATGATCACAGGGCAATCAAAGAACATGTTGCAGCTGTCTCAATAGGATTAAAAGATGGCCGCCCTCTTTTAGATTTAGATTATGATGAGGATAGCTCTGCTGATACAGATTTGAATGTGGTAATGACCGAAAGCGGCGGAATTATAGAAATCCAAGGAACAGCTGAAAAATATCCTTTCTCTAAAAATGAGCTTGATGAAATGATTGAATCTGCTTCAAACGGTATTGCAGATATAGTAAGTTTTCAAAAATCATGTCTGAGCTAAAAGATTTTCAAAAAACTTTCATTGAATTAGCACTTCAATCAAATGCCTTAGAGTTTGGAAAATTTAAGCTAAAATCTGGAAGGGACAGTCCCTATTTTTTTAATGCAGCTAAAATGCTTAATGGCTGTGATTTATTTAAACTAGCTAATTGCTATGTTGATGCTATTAATGATGCACGCATGGAATTTGACTGTCTGTATGGTCCGGCATACAAAGGAATCTTTTTAGGTTCAGTTGTTGCAACAGTCCTAAGTCAAAGAGGCAACCCTTGCCCTCTTTCTTTCAATAGAAAAGAAATCAAAGATCATGGTGAGGGCGGCAATATCATTGGCGCTGATCCAGCTGGAAATGTACTGATTATTGACGACGTTTTATCTGCGGGAACTGCTGCAAGGGAATCTATTAAAATTTTAGTAGATCTAAATGCAACACCTAAGATCTTTCTTGTTGGTTTAGATAGGCAGGAAAAAGGAAATAGTGAGTTATCTGCCAAAACAGAGATCGAAACTGATTTTGGAATAAAGGTCTCATCTATTATCAACTTAGATGCTCTTATAGACTATTCTCACACCAATCAAAATTTTCACTCCTATGTTGAAGAACTAGAGCAATATAGAAAAAGTTGGGGTGCATAATGTTTACTGGAATTGTAATCGGCAAAGGCCATGTTCAAAAAATTATTAAATCTAAAGATTACATATCATTAATCATCAAAGCCCCAAAAGGGTTTGCTAAAAATTTATTAAAAGGTGCTAGCGTCTCAGTAAACGGCGTATGCCTTACAGCAAAAAGAGGCAAAACAGATATCTTGGAGTTTGATGTTATTGAAGAAACACTAGATAAAACTAATTTAAAAAATATCTGTAAATCATCTAAAGTTAACCTCGAGCGCTCTATGACTGCTAAAACAGAAATTGGTGGCCACCTAGTTTCTGGTCACATTCATGGAACCGGAGAGGTACTAAAAGTGATTAATAGACAGGAAACGAAAGATCTGCAAATTAAAATTCCTGCAAACTTGAAAGAATATTTTTTTTATAAGGGTTATGTGGCGCTAGATGGATGTAGTTTAACTATTGGAAAAGTGCTCAAGTCATCATTCTATATTCATCTCATTCCCGAAACTGTATCAGTCACTACTTTTAAAGATGCAAAAAAGGGAGATCTTATAAATATTGAAATCGAACAGGCAACCATTAATACCGTAGAAACAGTAAAGAGAGTTATGCTTGAGAGAAAAGTTTAGTTAAGACGGCCATTCTCATTCCAACGCCATTAAAAATTTGGTTCCTAATTTTGCAATTTTCTAGCTCGCTAGCCTCTTTGCTTAATTCAATTCCGAAATTTACGGGCCCTGGATGTAATAAAATCATTTCGGGATCAGCCACTTGCAGTGAATCAACATTGATTTGATACCTCTCAACATAATCACTTGCTCCAATCGTAAGTTTTTCTGATAACCTCTCATTTTGAATTCTTAAGGCCATCACGACATCAGCATCTTGCAATGCAGTTTCTAACTCGGGTTCAAAATTACCAATTGAGCTTTCTATAAAATTTTTACAAAGATCAGGATGGCCACAAAACGTTATGCTTTTATACCCAATAATTTGTATAGCTTCTATAAAAGAATTCACCACTCTTGAATGATCAAGATCGCCAACAATGGTGATATTCAAATTCTCAAATTTTTCTTTTGATTCATGAATGGTCATTAAATCAATTAATGTTTGCGTGGGATGTGAGATTGAGCCTTCACCTGCATTAATGAACTGCATATTTGAAAAGTTTTTTACAAACTCATGAATCACTGATTCAGTGTGACGCAGTATGCATAAATCCACTCGCATCATCTCCATAGCGCTCAAAGTGTCTTCAAGAGTCTCACCTTTATTCATGGAAGAGTTTGATAGATCAAAATCTATAAATTTTGCGCCCAAATTATTGGCTGCAATTTGAAAAGATAGTTTAGTTCTTGTGCTTGGCTCACAAAATATAGAGACAATCTTCTTATCAGGAAATAAATTTTCATCACGATAATTTAAAGAATCTTCAGACTTAAAATTATTTGCAAGCTCAATTAAGTCCAAGATATCCTTCTTGGTAAGGTCGGAAAAGTTAATTAAATTTTTAGACATTAAACTTCTATTGACAAAATGGCATCCATCTCAATATTCACATCTTTTGGTAACCTAGATACCTCGATTGTTGAACGCGCAGGAAAGGGTTCGGAGAATCTTTTTTTCATAAGGTTATTCACAACTTCAAAATTAGAAAGATCGGTTAAAAAAATACTTAGTTTTAAAATATTATCTAAGGTTCCTCCGCCTTCTTTGCAAATTGCATCTAGGTTATCAATAACCTGGTTAACCTCATCCTCAAAAGTGTTGTTATTGAGTTCTCCGCTTGCAGGAATAAAAGCTACTTGCCCGGAGATAAATACGACATCTCCCCATTGAATAGCTTGAGAATATGGCCCGATCGCCGCTGGTGCTTTATTTGTAGAAATTGGTTTTTTCATTTTTGGTTTTGGTATCGTTTACTATTCTTGAACAGCTCGTTACGTATCTTAATGAGCGTAATTTTATCATCAATTGATTCATTGAATCAGTATTCAACACTTCAACCTCAACAATAAACTCAATGATCATTGCATCAATATCTCTGCTTTGAATATTAACTATATTAAGATTTGATTTAGTAAATACTGAAGCTATATCAGCGAGTATTCCTGGTCTATCTTCTGCATGAATTTTTACATGTCCTTTGTAGTGCAGTTCCTTGCTATCAGATCCCCACATTGCAGGGAAATATCTAGATGAAACATTTTGACTTCTATGAGGAGCAACCTGCCTGCACCTTGCATGATGAATTACAATACCCCTGTCTGTATCTGAATGTGCGGTGATTGGATCGCCATGAATAGGCATACAGCATTTTGCATAGATCACTGAAACTCCTTCAATCTGATGGTCAGATAAAACCATTGCTTTGAGTTTAGGATTTTTATTTTTTCTAATCTTTAAGCCGGAAAAGAATCTCTCAGCAACCAATGCGCCTGTTTTTTTTCCAGACCCTAGATCGGTTAAAAGCTCATTAAGAGATTTAACTCCTATCATCTCTAGAATTCTAGACATTCTACTGCCTCGATACTCATCAAGAGAAACGCCACCTCTTTTTAATTCGGATTCAAGCATTAATTTTCCAGCTTTCCTAGATTGTGAAATTTTTTGATTGCGAAGTGCTAGACGTATTGAAGATCTAGCTTTGCTTGTAACAACAAAGTTAAGCCAGTCTGGACTTACTTCTTGTTTGTCTGAAGCAATAATTTCAATTGACTGACCATTTTCTAAACGAATGTTTAAGGGTGCATATTTTCTATTTACTTTACATGCTACCGCTTTATTTCCTAGTTCTGTATGAAGTTCGTAAGCGAAGTCGATTGGCGTTGAGCCAGATTTTAAATTTACAATCTTACCTGCTGGGGTAAAAACATAGACTTCGTCATAAACAAGATCGGTTTTGATGGCTTCAACAAATTCATGCGAATCAACAGAAGCCTTTTTTAAATCAGAGAAGCCTTCAATCCATTTTTTTGCTCCGATTAGATCTGAATTAATCGCATCCTTTGTTTTGTATGACCAGTGAGCTGCAATTCCATTCTGTGCAATTATTTCCATGCTCATTGTTTGAATTTGAACTTCAATTGGGACGCCATCTAATGCTATTAAAGAGGTATGAAGAGCTTGATAGCCATTAGTTTTTGGGATTGCAATATAATCTTTAAATCTATTCCCGATAGGTTTGTGAATATTATGAATAATGCCTAAAGCCCTATAAACATCGTCTACCGAATTAACGATGACACGAAAAGCATACACATCAAGTATTTCTGAGAATGGTTTTTTCTTATTTTTGATTTTTGCGTAAATACTGCTAAGAGACTTCTGCCTGCCTTTTACGGTAGCGGTAATATCATTATTCTTTAGATGGTACTTAAATTGCTTTCTTAACTTAGAGATTATTTTTTTTCTGCCACCCACTGTTTGTTTAACAGCAGACTCAAGCATTCTAGCTCTCATTGGATGGATACATTTAAAAGCCAAATCTTCGAGTTCAATACGAATATTCTGCATACCAATTCTAATTGCTATAGGGCCATAAAGCTCCAAGGTCTCAATTGATTTCCTAATCTGCTTTTCTCTTGGAAGAAACTCAATGGTTCTCATGTTATGCAGTCGATCGCATAACTTTACAATTATGACTCTTATATCCTTGGACATAGCTAAAGCCATTTTTTGTAAGTTATTAGCGTTACGATCCTCTATGCTGTTGAAATCTAGCTTGTTTAGATTGCTGACACCATCAACTATTGCAACAACATCTTTACCGAAAAGTTTTTCTAAATAAGATTTTTTAATAAAGCTGTCTTCTAAAACATCATGCATTAAACCTGCGCAGACTGTTTCAATGTCAAGATTAAGCTCTATTAAAATTGAGGCAACTTCAACGGGGTGAGTGATATAGGCTGAGCCCTCTTTACGAAATTGATCTTTATGCGCTTCGAACGCAACATTGTATGCAGTTTGTAAAAGATCTAACTCCCTTTTTGAAAAATAGGCTTTTGCTGACTCGTATAAGTTTTTGGGAACTGGTGATAGAAGTTTTCTGTCAGAGAAATCTAAAAGAACTTGATTTGGAATTGCCCGGTCACTCAATGAGAAGCTCCAGGGTCAACATTAGCCGATAATTTCGTCTTGTGGTTTATCTCTATCAATAGCAAATTCATCTAACAGCACATCTTCTTCAAGAGTCTTATCAAGAATTTCTTTTGTAATGAGTCCTTCTTCAATCTCTCTCAAAGCAACAATAGTAGGTTTATCATCTTCCCACTCTACCATTGGTTCTCTACTTGTTGTTGAAAGCTGTCTTGCTCTTCCAGAAGCTAATAAGATTAACTCAAATCTGCTTTGCACCTTATCTAAACAACCTTCTACTGTGATTCTTGCCATAATGTTTTCTCCGAGGGCGTATTTTAGTGTTTATTTACCTAATAAGACAATAGCTGAGCTAAAAACTGTTGTACTTCTTCTGTTTTTTCTCTATTTAGCAGCTTTTCTTGGGCAATAATTTTAAAAAGCTCCCTTTCTGCATCATCAAATAAGTCATTAATAATTATATGCTTGTACTCATTTGCATAAGCTAATTCGTCTTTGGCATTTTTTAGTCTTAAATTTATAGCTTTTAAGTCTTCGTCTCCTCTACTTTTTATTCTTTCCTCTAGAGAATAAATAGATGGAGGGAGAATAAATATAGACTCGTATTTAATATCAAGTTCATTAATCTGCCTAAATCCTTGAACATCAATCTCAAGAATTAAATTTATCCCGGAGCTCAGTTTTGATTCAACAAAATCTACAGAGGTGCCGTACCAATTGCCATGCACTTCTGCATGTTCAAGAAAAAAATTAGCATTCTTTTTATTTATAAAGTCTTCTTCGGAAATAAAGAAATATTGATTACCATTTGATTCGCCTTTTCTTGGTGATCTCGTTGTGTAAGAAATGGATAGTTCCAAAGCCAAATCAGAGTCTTTTGCTGAGGTTAATACTGCGTCAATCAAAGATGACTTGCCTGCACCAGATGGAGCAGAAACCAAAAAAAGCTTTGGATCTTTCATCACTCTAAATTTTGAGCCTGCTCACGCAGTTCCTCTACCTTTAACTTCATAGTTAATGCTAAATCTTTTAAATCTGGTTTCTCTAT
>Ga0315315_10003329_pt1 | contig 14764 bp, 12 predicted proteins | sample M140m3416metaG_FD_203699 | JGI IMG/M metagenome (GOLD analysis project Ga0315315, IMG submission 203699) | Ammonia-oxidizing marine archaeal communities from Monterey Bay, California, United States - M1 40m 3416 | ecosystem: Environmental > Aquatic > Marine > Intertidal zone | place: USA...
TATTCCTCACACAGTTTCTGGAGTTAGTGAAAGTGGATATTTTGTTGTATTCTCAGAAGAACTTCCAACTGCAAATTATAGAATGCATACAGTGTTCGGTGGAACAGATGCGTTTTGGGAAACTGGGGTTGCTAATTTAGAGTATTCTGACAGAAATGTTGAGATTGATAGAAGTTTATATGTTGGACAAAAAGTAGGTATTGGTACTACGAATCCTAGCATGCAATTACAAATAAAAAACCAAAGCGCGACAAGTAATAAAGCGCAGATCGGCTTAACTAGTCTAGATGGTTCGCAAAATGCTTCAATTACGCACATAGATGAAGGGGCAGTAGAAAGACTGTCATTGAGTTGTGGTGGCTTCAATTTAGAACAGCTTACGTTAATGAATAGCGGTAATGTAGGTATTGGTACTACGAATCCTGATAGAAATCTAGTGGTCGACGCGGGTGTGAATAGTTCTCCATTCAGATTGATTGCTAGAGATTCTGATCAAACTTGCGCTATTCAAATTAGAAATTCTGATAATAACCAAACAATCACTCAATTAGGTGCGAATATAGATTCTTATTTTACCGGCGGCAACGTAGGTATTGGTACTACGAATCCTAGTAATGGTAAATTAGAAATACTAAATCCAACCTCAACCATTGCTACTACCGATAGTGTAGATTTAGCCATAACTCAAAACGCTAGTGCTACATCATCTAAGGTTCAGCTTAGATCTGGCGTAACAAGCGGAGATAATCCTTATTTTGCAATACGAACTCGCAATAACAATAGCGCATCATCAGAGCCAGGCTTGATTAAAGAGAGGATGCGTATTACTTCCGCAGGTAATGTAGGTATTGGTGCTACGAATCCTTTTGCTAGACTTGGCGTAGAAATTGCAACTAATTCAAATTTAACAACTGGTGTGTTTGTGAGAAACAACTCCTCTCATTCCGGTAGTGGTGGATCTAATATCGCTGCATTTCATGGCCCAAATGATTATGCAATGCAAGTTAAATGTGACGGCCGTGTTGGTATTGGTACTACGAGTCCTATTGCTAAATTGAATGTAGCAAATATAACAGCAGATTCTAATGCTTTCACTATATCGAGGGCGGAAAATGCTGCTATCTCCTTGTTTAGTATTTTTCAAGATAGTAGTTGGGATATAGGGGGAGGTCAAGGAAGCGGCATCGCTCACATTAATACAAATAATAGAAATTTAGCAATAACGACATCCAGTGACCAAAGTCTTGATGGGGGAATATTTATTGACGAAAGTGGTAAAGTAGGTATTGGTGCTACGAGTCCTAATACATCACTTCATGTAACTTCTCCAGCAGGTAATGGTGATGGTACAGTGTTTATAGAAAATACCTTGGCAGATTATGGAATGGGGTTAAAGGTCAAGGGCGGTGGAAATATCGACAATGAAAGGTTTGCATTAACCGTTCAAAATGCTGCCGGGGATGATATTCTTTTCGCTCAATCAAAAACAGGTAACGTAGGTATTGGTACTACGAATCCTACCTCTAGATTTCAAGTAGAAGAACCTGCCTCCACAAACCAAACAACTGGTTTGTTTGTAAGGAATCAATCTACTCAAACTGCTAATGGTGGAGCTACTATTGCCGGTTTTCATAACGCAAGCGATTATGTTATGCAAATTAAAACTAACGGCAGGGTAGGTATTGGTACTACGAATCCTATATATAAATTCGATGTAAGAGAAGATGCGGCCACATGGGCTGCATATATTCGAAACAATAATAGCGATCCTTATGGTTTGTCCATACAGTATCCGACATCGGCTCCGAGTGGTACAAGTAATCATTTTTTAAGGTGTTACTTAGGTGGCAGTTCAAAATTCAGTGTTTCGTCTAATGGAAATGTAGTATCAAATACTAACAGTTATACCTCTGATGATCGCGTTAAGCATAATGAAGAAAAAATTGTCAACGCAATTGAAACTTTGTCCAAGATTACTCCAAAGAAATACTTCAAAACTTCAGAACTATACGACGCTAATCATGATTTCGATCTCGATTCTAATGGAAATCCAATTGATGATAATGGTAAAACTGTAAGTTGTTCGGTTGAAGCGGGTGTGATCGCTCAAGAAGTTTTAGGGGTAGACGAATTAAAATTCACCGTTACTCCAGAGTCGAAGGATGAAGAAGGTAACATTTCTGCTCCTCATTCATTAAACTATAATAGTTTATTTACTTATGCAATCGCCGCGATCCAAGAACAACAAACAATGATCGAAGATCTCAGAAAAGAAATCGAACAACTTAAATCATAATAGAAAGAAAAAAATAAAATGAAAGATTTTAAAACGAAAAACGGGTTCTTCACAGGTAATGTGGGGATTGGTACTACGAGTCCTAATACTATACTACATATTCAGGATGGTGATTCAAATACTTCAATAACATCTTTAAATAAAAGATCGTTAGTTATACAAGATACTTCTGAAGTAGATAACGCTCTTTCTCTAATAAGTTTCACTACTTCTAATCATTTTAGCTCTGCTATGATTGGCGCGAGGGCTACCAACAATGTAGCAGGAGCAGGTGTGCGTTCAGATATAATATTCGTAAACAGAAATAGCGACAACAGCTTTACCGAAAAACTGACTATTAAATCTAACGGCAACGTAGGTATTGGTACTACGAGTCCTGCTAGAAATTTATCAGTTGCTGGGAATTTTAGAATAGAAAAGACGGCAATCGATGATAGTCATGTAGGCTTAGATTTTAACGTTGGCGGAGGTGCAGACGATCCAGAATTAAACATTTACGATAAGGATGGAAATGCTGGTGTTTTTATAATCAAAAACAAAAATGTAGGTATTGGTACTACGAATCCAATCGGTAAACTTTCAGTAATGGGTGATAATGCTGATATATTTCTGCAGCAGTCCGATGGAACAATTAGTGCTCAGGTAGTATCTGACTCTAGTGGAAATGGTAAGGTAACTGCAAATAATTCTGCAGGAAATCCCATTTGCCATCTTGATAGCAATGGGGTATCTTATATTAATGGCGGCAATGTAGGTATTGGTACTACGAATCCTCGTGGAAAACTAGAGATAGGAGAAAGCAGTGAGGATGCATTTTATGTTGATTTTCAATCAGGGGAAGGTATCACAAATTTTAAAAGTCCATATAGTGGGGTAAATGGAAATCGAGGAGGTTGGCAGTTTATAACTAAAGATGGGGGGACGACTCCATATAATGCATTAAGAATAAACAGCGTCGGCAACGTAGGTATTGGTACTACGAATCCTCTTACTACATTGCACGTAGAGGGAGCATCCGACGATGTAAACGGGCAATTAAACATAAAAGCTAGCTCAGGAGACGCACAGATTAGTTTTGCAACAACGGCTAATGGTCGTGGCATGTATATAGATAGTAGCAATAATTTAAAATTTTATACTGGGCATGGCAAGGGGACAACAGGTCGAGAGATCACATTTGCCAATAGCGGCAACTTGGGTATTGGTACTACGAGTCCAGATTGTAAACTTAGTGTAGAGGGCGATATTCGCTTGGGTACTTTTGAGTCTTCGTCGTCTTCGGATAATAAAATGTATTATATCAAGAGCGCTCCATTTAATTGGAATCAGAGTTCTAGTGAAATCGCATCAATTGGTTTGGGATCAATGACCTCTTCTCAAGACGATGGGTTTATTACGTTTAGTACCGCGTCAAACATAGCTGGTGGTGTGAACAGTATAACTGAAAGGGTGCGCATTCACGCCGATGGGGGCGTAGGTATTGGTACTACGAATCCTTTTAATTATAAATTATATGTCCATGGGGGCGCTTATTCTTCTGGAAACTGGGCGGGTTCCGATGATCGACTAAAGCATAATGAAGAAGCAATCGTTGGTGCGATAGAGACGCTTGGAAAGATTACTCCCAAGAAGTACATCAAGACCGCCGAAATGTACGATGCCGATCACGATTTAGATCTCGACTCTGACGGAAAACCTGTTGATGAAAATGGCGATCCAGTCGAGCATTTTATCGAGGCGGGAGTTATTGCTCAAGAAGTGTTAAGTGTTGATGAATTAGCGTTTGCTATAAAAGAAGGTTCGACCGATGAAAATGGAAACGAAACACCTCACGCATTAAACTATAATAGTTTATTTATTTATGCAATCGCCGCGATACAAGAACAACAAACAATAATCGAAGATCTTAAAGCTCGAATCGAAACTTTAGAATCTTAATTCTAACAAATTTAGCCCTCGGGGAACCGAGGGCTTTTTTGTGCCCAATAAAAAACCTCGATGAAAATCGAGGTTTTTGTTTTTAAAAAATAAGTAAAAAATTAAAAATCACTAATTGCTAATCGCCGCCAGTTATTATTTGTAATGCAAATGTACATGTATCCACTATCATATGCAACTTCACCTTCTTGGCCCGCACTTGTTGATGTCGCTGGGATTGTTTTCCAGTCAATATTTCCATCAATAGAGCCAGTTAGTACAGGCTCTCCGTTTAAAGTTAAAGTTTGAGAGAAAGTTCCAGATGTTGAGAATAGTTCATTATTACTAGAGTTAAAAAATGATTCGGTTTGAAAATTTAAACTTGAAACATCTGTTCCGAAGTCTAAGTCTTCTCCTAGTAGCCCTGTGATTTGATTATAAAATCCAGTATCTCTAACAGCTAAACTTGAAATGTCAGATTCTAAACTTGTGTCTTTCGCGTTTAAACTAGAAACATCTGTTCCGAAGTCTAAGTCTTCTCCTAGTAGCCCTGTGATTTGATTATAAAATCCAGTATCTCTAACAGCTAAACTTGAAATGTCCCCGCTAATTGATAAGTCTATACTATGTAAACTAGATATTTCTTGATTTACATATTCTTTTGTTGATACTTCTTTATCATCTATAAAAACATTATCATTGAATATTCCTGAATTACCTGATATTTTGTAATTGAAATTTATATTTTCGAATGACGCGGCACCTGTTGTTTGAATATTATTACCGCTTAAATTATTGAATACTCCAATTTCTGTTGTGAATATAGTGGACATGATTATATATACACCTTGTCAATAGAAAAGTCTTGTTATTGCGAAAAAAAATTAAAAAAAATAATTTTTAAAATACACAGGAAGCTCTGTGTGCATGCGGGTTTCAGCCTTTTTTGGGTGTTCCCAAAGCACTATTTTAATTGTATATATTAGTATGAGTAAAAAATTCAGCGCCGAGTTGCTGTCGATCAATGGGGATAATATCCTCTTGTCTTCGGATAGTGCAGATACGTTTGCATTTAAAAAAAGCGATGGAACAGAAGTTTTCAGTAATACAAGTATTGATACTGCTGTTTCAAGTTTAACGTTTAAAGATTCAAGTCTTGACGTAGACGTTTCTAGTCTAGCTGTTAAGGATTCTAATCTTGATCTAGATATTTCAAGTCTCGCAGTAAAAGACTTAGGTCTTGATACTGACATTTCAAGTTTAGTGGCTAAAGATAGTAATGTTGATGTAGACATATCTAGCTTGACTGCTAAGGATGGAGTTATCGACACAGATATTTCCAGCTTGAGCGTAAGCATGGGTGATAAAGATGATTCTTTAGATACTGACGTTTCTAGTCTTGCTGCCAGAGATACTGGTTTAGACACAGACGTTTCTAGTCTTGCTGACAGTATCACTAATCAAGGAAGTGGAGCTACAACAGATATTTCTAGCCTAGCTGCAAGAGATACTGGTTTAGATACAGACGTTTCCAGTTTGACTGCTAAAGACGGAGTTATCGATTCTGATATCTCTAGTTTGAGCGCAGACATGAGCGATAAAAATGATTCTTTAGACACAGACGTTTCTAGTTTGACTGCTAAGGATGTTGATATCGATACAGATATCTCTAGCTTAGTAGCTAAAGACGGTAATGTTGATGGAGATATTTCCAGTCTTGCAGCTAAAGACGGAGATTTAGACGTTGACGTTTCCAGTTTAACCGCTAAAGACGGGGTTATCGATACAGATATTTCCAGCTTGAGCGTAGACATGAGTAATAAAGATGATTCTTTAGACACAGACGTTTCTAGCTTGACTGCTAGAGATTCCGGTCTTGACACTGACGTTTCTAGTCTTGCTGACAGTATAGCTTCTCAAAACAGCGATTCTACAACAGACATTTCTAGCCTCGCTGCAAGGGATACTGGTTTGGATACAGACGTTTCCAGTTTAACTGCTAAAGACGGAGTTATCGACACAGATATCTCTAGCTTGAGCGCAGACATGAGCGATAAAAATGATTCTTTAGATACAGACGTTTCTAGCTTGACTGCTAAGGATGTTGATATCGATACAGACATCTCCAGCCTAGTAGCTAAAGACGGTAATGTTGATGGAGATATTTCCAGTCTTGCAGCTAAAGACGGAGATTTAGACGTTGACGTTTCCAGTTTGACTGCTAAAGATGGAGTTATCGACACAGATATTTCCAGCTTGAGCGTAAGCATGGGTGATAAAGATGACTCTTTGGACACTGATGTTTCTAGTCTTGCTGCCAGAGATACTGGTTTAGACACAGACGTTTCTAGTCTTGCTGACAGTATCACTAATCAAGGAAGTGGAGCTACAACAGATATTTCTAGCCTAGCTGCAAGAGATACTGGTTTAGATACAGACATCTCAAGCTTAAACGCTAAAGATGGCGATTTAGATGTGGATGTTTCTAGTTTAGCGGCCAAGGATGGCTCTATTGATGTAACATTATCTAGCCTCGACATCGCTGTTGACACAGATGTTTCTAGCCTCGCAGCTAAAGATGTAGATCTAGATTCAGACATTTCAAGCTTAGCTTTTGCTGCTGATACAGAAAATGTATATGCTACCCAAGAATCTCTTGGTAATGGCGTAGCTAGCTATTCTCTTGATTGGACTTCTGAGTATACTCCAAGCACTAACCCTGCGGTTGTTGCTACTCTTAGGAGTTCAAGTGCTAGCGATCCTATTATCGCTGTTCAGATCAGTGGAGCTGCCTCCACAACAGGAGCTACTTTTGTATTCTCCGATGATCTTCCAAGCGCTAATTACACGCTTGACGTTTTAGCTTCCGTTTAATCGGGATTTAATTCATTTCACATTTGGCGGCCCTATTTGGGGCCGCCTTTTGTGTATATAATAATACATATGGAAAATTGGGAGGACATATTCAAGCCGAGAGAAAAAGAAGAATTAGGTGAATACATGCCTGAGAATAAAAAGTTTTCAAAGTCCCAAAACCTTTCGAATGATGTTGATAAAGATGTTGGTCAATCTATACTAAAAAAAAGATTTGAAAAATTAAGGCATAAAGCTCTTTATATTAATTTGGAATTTGAGGAAACTGACGAAATATTTAATTTCGCGCGTGCTAATTTTATATCTTCCATGTTTCAATTTTGTCATGATAATAAAATAGAGCCGCCTTTTGATTCTCACAAAGAGAAAGAAGCTGAAAACAACGATTCTGAGCTTGATAGCTCCGAAGTTAAGGAGTTGTATCGGGAGATAGTCAAAAACACTCATCCAGATATGCTCTCGGGCCTTTCTGAGGGCGAAATAGAAGAAAGGGCGGAGCTTTATAGGCAAGCAGTTGAAGGGAAAAAGGAAGGCGACTTTGAGAAAATATTAAGAGTTGCCTTAGAATTAGATATTAATATAAAAAACTTAACATCAGAATATCTAGAAGAGATAGAAAACGCAATAAACAAAATGGAATCAGAAATAAATAAAATGAAAAATGATTTAATGTACAAGTGGTACTATTGTGGTTCAGAGGAACAAGGTCATATATTTAAACAAATAACAAAAAATCAAAAAGAAGTTGAATAGGTGTATTTATTTTTATGATAGAATTTTATAATGTAAAAAAGAAAATGAAAGTGCTTGTCGATTCATCTAAGGTTGATAAGAAAGCTTATGAAAGAGTATCTAAAAGCGGGAAGATGTCAGTTAGATATTCTTTAAAGGCCGTTGATGAAGACGGAACTAAATTAAATAAGTTCTGCAGTAAAGCTGATTACGATAGTATTTAACTATTCTTCTATAATAAAAGAAGCAGGGTTGCTAGTTGATGTATTCGCAGATCTGTTTAATTTATCTAAATTAAATACATAACTACCTTGCGAGTCGATAGATCCGTTCGCGTCACATATTGTGAATTTATTATTTTCATCAAAAGTATTATCCAACTGCGTGCCATTTTGGTAAAATTTATAATCGTATGCGGTTCCTCCATTAGTGGCTGTTCCGCCTTCAGAGAGATTTTCAAAACTTATACCTGAGGGGTTTGATACTTCAGTTCCTATATCAGCTAAACCTGCGGCTAAATCATTCGGGGATGCATAAATTGTTCTTGATTTAAAACCTTCTAGTATATAAGAAGGGTTTGATATAATACTTGTTGTAATCGTTCCAGCTAAATTTTGAGCACTAACACTCCAATAAAATTCTCCTTTTGTATTTGAATCTGATATTGTTATTGAATACTCATTATCATAAGTTCCTGTTCCGGAGTTCCTGATTGTGAGAACGGATGGGTTTGTTTGGGTGGTTGGGATACTTAATGAAGGTGCAGAAAGAAATCTTTGAGATCCTATCAGTTTAAAGTTATAAATTTCTCCAGAACTTGAGCTTTTTAATTTCGCGGCTAAATTTAATACGCTAAGTTGGATTGGAGTATTTGCTACATTTACAACTGTTGATGAATTTATTACCGCACCATTTGATGTTTTTGTAGCTTTTATATTAAAATTATTATTTGATATATTATATGTTCCGCTATTTAATTGAATTTGTTTTTGTGTTTGATATAAATTTGGATTTATAATATTTAATTCATTGTTTGTTGTTGTATATTGTGCTATATCAAAATTAGAAATTGTATTAGTTACTGTGGCTAATTCTTGTCCTTTTAATGCTTGTTGATTATTTGGATATGATATTAAGCCAAAAGATATAGTTGGAAAACTGTTTTCTAATACAGTAAAACTATTACTATCATTTGTTGAATCATGTGTGTCACTATATATAAAATTATTGGAGCTTGTTCTACCTCTTGCTTTGGCTATAATGCCCTGATTTCCGTTTTTTGCAACGCTACTTGTTACTGTGATAGGAACCGTATATGTAATTGTTTGATCGGGGTTTGTTGTTTTAGCGTATGAAGAATAACTCGTTTGTGTTCCATTTGAAAATCCTGAATCAAGAATAGATATTGATATATCAGAGTCAGATATGCCTTTTGGGTCAATATCGATTTCCACATTCACTACGTCCCCACCTTTTATTTTTGATGTTCCTATTATATTTGGAGAAACTGAAGATATGGCTGGGGTGATTATATTGATAGATAGTATTTCTGGAGAATTTGCAATCTTAACTGTTACGTCTTCGCTGTCTATCGCTCCGTTGTTTATTCTTGTCGCTGTGATGTTTAAATTATCCTGGTTTTCGAATGTTCCTTGAATGTAAGATATTGTTTTTTGTGTTTCAAAAGTACCACTATTACCTATTAGGATGTCATTTGTTGTGGCGCTATAAAGAACTGTATCTGTTGATGATGACCAATTTGAAATCGAACTTGATAATATTGTAGACTCACCTTCTCTTAATCCATCAGATCTGCCATTAAAATTAGTTGGATCATTTGCTGTTATTTGTGGGTAGTTTTGATCTAATAATCTTGTGGTATGCGAATTTGAAAAATCTGTGGATTGACTGATATCTCCCGTTGAGCCAAATGTATTTACAATTTGGACGACTACTGACTGCTCTCCTGTTCTATTAGATACTAATGTTGGAATTACTGCTCTAGAAATTCCACTACCGATATCATTTAGTACATACGAGTCAAAATCAACACCCTTGGATAATCCAAAATCATAAACTTTAATTTTATCTACTCCACTTTGATTAAAATCAACAAATATATTTATCAAATCGTTTTCTTTTAAATGTGTTGTTCCTAGTTGGTGCCCTACGGCTGGCTGAGCGTTATTTATATGATCTATCGATATACTATAGGGTAAGGGACCAGCGCCAACTTCATTTAATGATATTGAAGTGGTCCTACCATTAGCTTCACAAACTATTGATGATTCTCCAGTTAAATTTAAATTATCCAGGTAGCCTTTAAATCTTCTTGTTTTTTCACCCAATTCTTCTATATTTGATAATGGGATTTCTTGGTTATTTATTAATGCAGAGCCCATGTAGGAATCATGCGGCCCGTCCCAAATTACCGAAACTTTTAAATCCGAGGCGTCTTGAACGCTAATTCCAGAAAGAACAGTAGATGGGTTAATTGTGTTATAGTATGTTTTTTCTGTGTGACCTTGGTTGTCATAAGCTTCAGAGAAGAAAACGTAATTTGCATCTCCTGATCTTGCCGCTTCAAAGCTTGCTCCTAATTGTGATACGTCTACTCCGTTTAATGTTAAACCTTCTGTAAAATTACCACTGGCAAATGTAACATTGTCTCCGGATTGCAGGCTTTGATTTACTGAATACCCATCACTTTTATTGGAGCTTACGTCTGATACCAGTGAGTCATTTATGTACAGATTATCGAAAAATCCTGTTGCCCATGATTTCCCTAATTTTCCAACTCCACCTTCTCCGCTATTTCTTGGTACTAAATTCCTTGTAGCCATTATTTATATTACACGTATATTTTTAAAAAGATATATCTTCAGTAAAAGCTTCTGGTCCTGTATTATATCTCCATAGATTTGCTCTAACTTCTAGGTCGTCCTCTCCTCTTAAGATCCACATTGGATCGGAGACTTGAGCGCCAGTGGTGGGGGTAACATCTCCATATTGGTCAACCTCAAAAGCTTCTTCAAGTTTGTACCTATTGGTTACAAATGAGGTTGGTAGGAATTGTAAGTCCGAAGATATGTCTACGCCATTTATTTGGACACCACTTGTGATTTGTATGGTGTCCGCGGAGATGGCTCCGTTATCTATTACTAGCTGTGGGTTGGTTGGATCATCACCAATTATATATTGATTGATTCCAACTCTTTGTATTGGTCTTCTTATTGAGAAAAATTCCATAACACTTAGTATATTACATCACTAATTCCGGTAGATTTATAAGTTATAGAGTATTTAACCGTATAGCCTGATATAGTGTGCGGTCTTTTAATGAATATTTTTTGGGCTTCATCACTGTTTAATTTTACAGCTGTATCTGAAAATAAATATAGTAAATTATCATTTTCTGGGGTAAACGCTTTATCTGAGTTAAATGTTGAATCTATTGTGTGAAATTGTATTGGATATGGGGACTCATTATATAGTTGTACGTTATCCACTAGGCCTCTTTCGTATAACTCGTTAAAGTCTTTTAGTTCGTATGAATTTATTAAGCTAGCTTTTTCGTTTTCTTGTCTCATTGCGAATCTAGTATCAGAGTGGAAGACCTGGGTTGCTTCGACACATCTCCCTGTATCAATATATTCTGCGTGAATAAAATAGTCTGGGTGGCCAGTTTCTGGGGTGCTACTATCTAACCTAGCGTTCAGATTGTAATTTCCTAAGATATCGTCCATGAGGCTTCTGTCTTGACCGTAGCAATTTTCTCCATACTGCCCGTATCTCAAGTCATTGGGTATATCTTCCATTAAAATAAAGTCTTCTTCTATTTTTTGATTAACAGTTTTGGTTATTAATTTCCATGGTTGGGTGTCAGCTCTATTTATTTGAGTTGACCCTCCAGATATAGATAAATTTTCGAGCGCCCCCGATACCCCCGACAGTAACCTGTGGGTTTCGGCGTCGTTCATTTCGCCTAATTCACCTGAAATGCCCGATAGTAATCTATGCGTTTCGGTATCATTAACGTCGCTTAATTGACCCGAAATGCCCGATAGTAATCGATTTGTTTCTGAGAAATCGAATTCTGCATTAAAGGAGCCAGAGAAACCTCCAGACCCAAGGTCTAGCGTTAATGATGTTGCTGGCTCCCACCTACCAGACTGAACATTCCAAAAGTAAGAAAATGTTGGTTGAGGTGATAGGTGATCTAGCCTCGTAATATCCGTATACAACGGATTGTTTTTAAAATCTCCTGGGTTTGACATCTCAGGAGTATATTACACTTAAATTTACCCTCTGTCTAAGGGGTGTTTAAGACCCCTTCTTTTATTACTGTATTCTTTGAAATATTTTTGTTGAACTGGATCTATTCCAGCTTTATCTTTTCTTGCTTGACTGAGCTCTTTACTTCTGTCTAGTAAATCTCCATATGAGCCTTTTTTATTCTCAATTTTATCCTTGAAGTCTTTTTTGCTAAAAGGGTCTATGTTTGCGTCTATTGAAGCTTGGGGTGAGTGAAAAACCCTCTTCCATTTTAATCCTGTTTTATCTATATAGATGTGGTCTTCTTTCATTGATTGAACGACATCTATTACCTCTCCGTTCTCTGGGTGTTCGTATGTATATAAAGGCATTATTCTAATATTTTTTCTAAGGTTTTTGCGTATGTAAATTTATTTTTTAATTTTAAACCTTCTTTATTTTCTGTTTTGCATATTGATTCAGCTTTCTCCATTGCGGATATAAATTCCTCTTCGTCAAATGAATACATACTTCCTTGGTTAAAATCTGATCCTTGGTGAAAGAATATGTTATCGTATATAGGTTCTTTCCCGCTTGGGTTTAAAAGAATGCAGTTTTGTTCATTCGCCCAGTCTTTGTGGGACGTTGCGTTAAGGACGATGCTCCATTTTCCTAGGCATGTTGCGTTAAAAGAAGGTAGGTTCCATCCTTCTGCGCCACTCATTCCTCCGAGGTCAATGTCTATTGAATTTAAAAAATCATTTACTTGAGTATTTGATGGTAGGAAAGGTATGAAGTTTACATTACCATATCTTTTTCCTCCCATGCATTGAGCTATAACTTGTTCCATTTGTTCTTTTTTGAAGAAGGGGTTTGTTATACAGCAGCTAAGTTGATACTTGTAATCGTTGCCATACTTCTTAATCCATGATTGAATTATTTTTTGAGTATGTTTTCTTTTTTCGAATTTACCCATTAAGCCGAAATGTATCTTTCCTTCAAGGTATTTCTTATCGGTTTTTTCGAAAGAATCATCGAACCCTAATGGAGCGAAGTGGGAATTGTTAAATTTTTCACTAGCATAAGAACTACTAAAAACAGCTTTATCTTGAAAGCTAGCTAAAGCAAGCTCATTTTCGGTGGGCTCATCCAATTCATAGAATGTATACAGTATTTGCTTCCCACTAATTCTATCTTGAGATCCGTTAAGGTGCCACATTTGTAATGTAGTAGAATCTTTATCTAGCTTCTTGAATCTATTCTGGACGGATTCTTCTAACCATTTCTTAAAACCTTCATCCTTTATGTTAAATGCGCCAACATCTAATTTGCCAATTGGAAAAAATGTTAAGTCTATTCCTTTTTTATATATTTCTTTTAATAGATTAAACGAAACATTACCAAATGAAAGTGAGTTTAATGGGGCTTTATATATTAACTTATTCATTAGAATGGGATATCCGCGAATTCGTCCTCTTCCTGCTGTGAGATTTTTTCTTGAGGTTTCTGATGGGACTCTTGGTTCCCGGCATTTTTATCTAAGAAGGTTACTAAATCTGCAACGCAAAAGATCTTACTTCTGCTTTCTCCGGACTTGGATTGCCAAGTGTTCAACTGAAGCTTACCTTCTATTAGAACTTTTCTACCCTTGCTTAGGAATCTGTCGCAGTTTTCCGCCGACTTATTCCACGTTTCTACATCTATGTAGGTTACGCTGTTACTAACCTTGTTATTTATTGCTATACTGAAAGAACATACATTCTTTCCACTTTTTGTTGTTTTTGACTCTGGGTCTTTGGTTAAATTACCTAATGCTATAAATTTATTCAAAACTTATTTCCTCCTTTAATTCTTGTTGTACGTATTTTACTGCTGAGTTGTGGATATTTATACATCCTTGTATACTTAGTTTCATTTTACTGCAAACATTTTTCCACGGCATAACTTTATTTTCTTGACCTACTACATATCTCATTTTAAATATCTTCTCCACTCTTTTGTCTGGGTGTGTGTTTAATATAGATAATACTTTATCAAAAAGATCTTTTTTCAAGCTTTCAGAAATATCCGAGTGGCCTTCGCTTTCCTGTACGCCTTGGCAGTTTTCTATGAACTCTGATTGAAAAATAGGTTTCCTTCTGTTTTTATTATAAGTGTTTAAGCATAACCATTTTGTTTCGTTGCCTAAATATGTACTAAACTTTGCTCCTCTATTTTCGTCGTAATTTAAGGCTGCTTTATAAATTCTATATTCTTTCTCTTGTATCAACTCGTTTCTATCTACAAATTGATTTCCTGGAGAAGAAAATGCGTTTACCATTTCAAGATAGATTCCGCTATGCCTATTAACGAGCTCATTTAAACTGTCTGTTTCGTTGCGCTTGTTTTGTATGTTCTGTATTAATGTTTGATCTTCTTCGTCGTTCATAATATTGAATTCATTATAGATAATACTAATTTGTCTGAAGATTCCAATTTTTCTTCATTAAAGTCTCCCCATTCGACTAGGAACTTTGATTTATTCTTCAAGACGGGGTCGTTCTTGCGCTCGTCTTCATTTGGGGGTAAAATCCCTTTTCTTGTTATATGTACTGTCTCCCCTCCTAGGTTATGAACCCAATCTATTTCGTTATCAAACCTGACGTCAGTTATAAATGAGAATGTTTTATCAGAGATAGACTCCTTAACTCT
>Ga0315315_10003332_pt1 | contig 14759 bp, 15 predicted proteins | sample M140m3416metaG_FD_203699 | JGI IMG/M metagenome (GOLD analysis project Ga0315315, IMG submission 203699) | Ammonia-oxidizing marine archaeal communities from Monterey Bay, California, United States - M1 40m 3416 | ecosystem: Environmental > Aquatic > Marine > Intertidal zone | place: USA...
TTTTCTACATCTAGGACTGGCATTAACGTATTCTTTTCAGAACACTTTTTTGCAATAAAACTAAGAAGTTTAATACCCTGACCACGCATAATAATAAAGTTGATTGGGACATAACAAATATTAGCAATCTCTGACATACCCGTAAGAATATCATTTTTTAACATTAAATTATGTACTAAATTACAATCCTGAAAACAATACTTAGCAATTATAGCTCTCTCATTAGGACCTTCATTTGTTAAACGAAAGATATCTTGAGGTGTTACATCATCTTTTGCCAAACACCAACGAAATTTTTTCCCTTTTAAATTCATTACATTTGCACCAATTTTAAACTTACCATTTTTAACATCCAAATCTTTTACTATAAATTTTTTGCCATTTAAATACATATCATTTGAATGACCCAATATTTCAAAACATATATAATGACCATCTTTTAAACCTACTAAATTTTTACTAGATATTTCTGTCTTTTTTTCCTCTTCATTATATTCTATATTACTAATCATATCGCCAATAAAATGTGACGCAACATAATCTAATTTGTAAGATGGTAAATTTACTTCGCGTCTAAAATAATTGTATAAATCTAATTGAATACGACCTGTCATTTGAATATATTGCAAATCATGTGTACCACTTGCAATTTTAATACTAGAATTTATAACACGCGACGAATCAGATACATTTCTTGATAATTTCAGAAAACTATCTTTGCAACTTAATTCCTCAGACCTTTCTATCATAAATTTATAATCAAAACCAAAAATATTATATCCAATAATAACATCTGGATCTTCTCGTTGTATCATTTCAGTCCACGCTAGTAAAACTTCTTTTTCTGTATCATATGTTTCTATTTCACAATGTGGTACTTCTGGACAATCACTACATGAATTTAAAACAATCATGTTATTTTTATATTGTTCTTTTTCACCCATCCTCATAAAAGTAGATCCAATAAATGTCACTTTATCACCTTCTACTATAGGATATCCATCCTTTTCAAACATTAATTCCATCATATCTGCAATTAAAGCAACATCTTGCTTACTATCCAATAAATAAATAATATCATTATTATATATTTCTTTATTTTTGAAATAAATTCGTTTTGTCTTTTTTTTATTGAAAATATCTTCTTCTTCTATTTCTCGCAATGCTTTCTCTTGAGCTTCTATATCTTGCAATGTTTCGCGTTGTTCTTCCTTTTCTTCTTTTTCTTCAACCTTTCGTTTTTTAAAATAATACCACAACTCTTTCATTAATGTATGCGATAATCTTTTATTCAAAATAATTTCATTCCATCTATTTTTCTTCAAAAATAATCTACTAATTCCTTCCTTATCTGAATATCCAAAAGCTGTATATACTAATTCTTTAAACAATTGTTCTTTCTCTTCTTTACCACTGGCTTTTATTTCATCTTTATTCTTATTCCAATAATTTACTATTTCGCGACACAATTTCAAATATGTTTTCTTGGCCAATGGAAAATCACCATGACTTGATGATGCCTCAATATCAAAACTACATATTTTTAAGGGAATGGGATCTTCCTTTTCCCTTTCAGCTATAAGATCATTATTATCCAACCAATATTCATGATTACAACACGTTTCCACATCTCCTTCACTTTCTATAATATCTCTTTCTTCAAAAGATACCCATCCCGATGGAGATATATTACGAATGTGAAAATATCTCAAAAGAGGCGGCAGTTTTGCTTCGTATAATTTGGTTTTTTTCCAACCACTCGGTTTTAACTTGCGTTTACGAAAATCATCTTCCTTTGAATACCACAAAGCTTTCACTTTATTAAAGACTGAGCTATTTTTAAATACCAATTGTATAAATTGGTAATTTTTATGATCATCAAACCCATATAATTTTTTCTTATTTACTATCTTTCCCTTTACTACCGAATTCTCATAATATGGTCCTATTTCCTTCTTTAAATCTTTCATAAATCTAGCCACGTTTTTTTTATCCCAATGATCAGGTGTTTTTACGTAGAAGAATGGTTGAAAATCTGTTACATATAACGAATATGTTTCACCTGCTTCATTCATACCAAACATCTGTATAATTGTTTCTTTACTATCTCTTTTTTCTTTATATCCCGCATTGTCACTATCAGAAGATTCTTCAAAAGGATTATCATTATATATTCTAAAGTCAAACAATCTAACAAAATGTTTAACCATGTTTCTATAATTATAGAACTTACAATGTATGTATTTAAATTTATATTTTATGCTTCAATTTAATTTTTTATCATATTGAAATATTAAAAAAATACTAATTAAATATTTAAAAATACTAATAAAATATTTAAAAAATATTTAAAAAATTATACTGTGTTTATTTAAGATGCCTATCTATTTTGAAAAACTTGAACAAATCATAAAACGATGGTACGATATTTACAATATTCAAAAACCCAATGACCCAGCTTCTTGGGTTTCTTATAAAACAATGCAAAAGCAAGCTAAATTAAAATTATTAAAAAAAGTATTAAATTTATTTAAAACAATTGAAAATAAAGAAATTTTTATTATTCCCGATATTGATAAAAAAGATAACTTTTATATAAAAATCAATGAAATTCAAAAATCAAAATTATAAAATTGATTATTTAAATTAAAATTATATTAAAACAACAAATATAATTTTATTAAAATGGAACATAATGATTTTTCCTTTATGAAATCTGGTTTCAATCCTTTACAAGCTGCGGAAGAAAAAGAAGAAATGCAACAAAATGTCGTAGGTACTATTGTCCATTTTACAGAAAATGCACTAAAAACAGCAGGTTATTATACTAAACATTCAGGAAGAGAAATAATTACGAGTGAAGATATAAAAAGATGTTTTATGCTAGAAATGTTTCTCTTCTTTAAAAGAGACAATTTGCAAGAAAATATTGAAAATGTTATTCAAGAATTGTATGAAGATTCTTCTGAAGATTATTCCGAAGAAGAAGGTGAAGAAAAAACAGATGAAGAAAATGAAATTATTTTTGAAGAGGATATTCAAGCATCTTTCAAATTAAGCGAATGTAAATGTTTGATGTGTAACACGTTAAATAACATTTATGAAAAATGGAACGGATGGACACCAGAAACACCTATGCAAGAAATTCTCCAAAGACATATTAATAATATGTAAAGGTTATTTAAAAATATCATCTACGTTTTCTTTTATTTTTTCTCGTATTTTTTCTCGTATTTTTTCTCGTATTTTTTCTCGTATTTTTCATAGATTTTCTATTTCTTCTTCTTCTTTTCTTTTTCGTTTTCCCACCTGTCATATTCCTGTTGTATGGGCGATGCTTTTTTCTTTTTTTATATGGATTATGCTTTTTTCTTTTATATGGATTACGCTTATTTTTTCGTTTCAAACCTTTCGCCATTTTTTCCATAATAACATGACCTTTTGATAAATTTTCCCATTTATTCCTTTCAACATTTTTTTTTTGAAATTCATTATAATGTTTCTGGTTTTCTTTTAACATTTTTAATAAATAATTTTTCAATGGTATTGACTGTCTTGGAACTTGTTGCATATCAAATTCTGAATATTTAAACATATTATCCTTGTCTTTATAATATTTAACAAAAGTTGGAAAACGATTAATTGTTGCTCTTGGTCTGATTTTGTCTATTTCATCATGATTAACTCTTGCTAATATTCCATTTATATTAGTATCTCTCAATTGCATTAATGCTTCATCTAATATCGGTTTTATTTGTTGACAAGCACCACACCAAGATGCTACAAAAATAATAATAGCTGGATGGTTTTCCATTTGTTTATTTAATTTATTCATATTATTATAGGTTCTATTTTCAGAATCATAAAAATGCATATACATGTTATTGAGAAATTAATATATTACAAAATATATATACATATGACAATAAAAACACCTATCATTCTTAGTATTTTTGTTTTAGGACTTTTATTCATTTTTTCATATAAACATGAAGATTTAGTTAAAGAATCATTTGATATTACTAATAAATGTCCTAATCTCCTAATTAGAAAAGGTAAAGAAATTCATCTTGTAAATACTAGAAAAGCTCTTATCCCTGGAGTAAATCCTATCAAATTTGATAGTTTAGAAGATTATTCACAATTTGTTCGTTATCAACAACATATGAAAATCGGCTGCCCTGTTTTATACTATCAAGAAACATATGATACGCAAAATAATAAAGGATTCAGATTACATACTGATCCTATAGATCCTGAAGCCGGATTACCAAGCCATATTGCAAAAGAGTATAACATTAATAATATAGAAATATTAGCCAAAGGCGGTGATTATATAGATACTAAAAAATTAAAAAGAAAACCAACATTTAAAACAGATAAAACAAAACATTTAAAACAAGTACATCCGCAGGATTTTTCTATTGAGCATTCAGATTTTACGCAACCCATGGATACACAAGACCAAACCGTCGGTATGTCATTTAAAGAAAATTTTAAAATGGATACAAATGCCATGGCTAGTAAATGGAAAGGTCATGATTTTACTAAAAAAGCAATTGAAAAAGGTGAATTTGATGGACAAAAACGCAATAATAATTGGATTGAGGATGAATTAGCTTTAAGACACGTAAATTGTCAAAGCTGTGAAAAGAAATGATTTTTATAAAACATTCTTAATAAAACATTCTTAATAAAACATTCTTAATAAAATACATAAAATATATAAAAAATAAGTATAAATCAATATTTATTTTTTATTCTTAAGCACTAGCTGGTGCATTTTTCATGAACATTTGAACGCATTCCCATGCCTTTGCTGATTCTTCTAAATTATATGCACCACGTTTTTGTGCAATATTTATCATACCAACCAAAACATTTAATGCAATGTTTTCATTATCAATATTAATATTCTTTAAAGTTTGTGTTTGCTGTTCTTGCTGCTGTACTTGCTGTTGTGCTTGCTGCGTATTTTCTTGTCCCTGCTGAGGTTCTTGTTGTGTAACACTATTTACATGTTCAGAATTAGGTACATTTCCAGATGAATCCATTATAATTTTATTAATTGTATTTTATTTAAGTTATTGTTTCATTAATTATTTTTTTAAACATAAATCTAGAATTTTTACGATTATTTTTTTGCTGCTTTTGCTACATGTTCTATAACATTAAAAATTGAGTTCAAATGATCTTTTAATATCGCAACAGTTTGATCTTGTTGTGTACTCGTGCGTTTATAAAATGGGTTTTTTCCAGATGTTGGTCCTTGTGGATCAGATTGTACTAATTTTTCAATTGCTTTTAAATTTGAATCACCAATTTTTTTTACAATTGTTTTTTTTACATTTTCATAATCTTGAATAGCATTTTTATTTTTGTCATTTCCTTCCCCTGATTTCTCTTTTAGTGCTTTTTTCTCGGCATCAATTCGTGGTCTTGCTTCTGCATTTTGATAAATTCTTAAAAAACTTGCAAATTTTTCTGCTTTTGTTAATCCTTCTTCATTTGTTGTTGTTATTTGTAATTTCATTGCTTTATCTTCCAAACCCGCAATTGTAGTACTACCACCAGTTAATCCTTCTTTACTTGATTTACAAAAAACATTATATATAACATATAAAACAATAAATCCCATTAAAAAATATACAACTTTTTTTAATAACTTTTTATTTTGTTTATTCAATTTCATTTATATATATTATATATTTATTTTAATCACGACCGATTCTTTATTATAAAGCAAATATTTTTTAATATTTGTTATAACTGTCTGAGAGAGTTTTCTACTACTTTTATCGGTTTTCACAACAATATTATTCAAACACGCATTATCATTTTGTAATTTTTCCAATAGTTCAAATAAAGAATTAAAATGTTCCATAATAGCTATAGCTGTTTTATTACTTATACCAGGTATTTGACTTAAAACTATTTCTCCAATATTATCTGGTCTAATATTTTTCTTTTTAATTTTTGATATTACTTCCGAATACCTTTTTTCATTTTTTGGAGATTGAATTAACGATTGATTAATATTCAATTGCTCGCCTGAAAATAATTTTGTATCTTTTTCTACATTATTATTCGTATTTTTATAATAATTTACTCTTCTTCTCTCACGTGATAATTTATCAGTAATTGTTAAAATATATTCACATGTTTCTAAAATATCTCTCGTTTTCATAACACTAAATCCTTTAAAATAATTTATACAAAACATTGTCACCTGTAATGTTTTTTTACTAATTTTATTATATCTATTTGAATAACGATGTATATCACCTTCTATCAAATAAACTATATTATGATTATGCAATGGATATTTATCTAACCTAAATGATTGTTCGGAATATCTCCCATCTTTAATGGATGATGCTAAATCGTTTAAAGATTTCCTTTCAATAATAAGTTTTTCATTACCATTATCGTCACATATAATAATATCACCCAATGGAAGTGTTTCAATATTAATTTTTATTTTTTTATATTCGTTTTCTTTTTGTTTAGCATTTAATAATGTTATTAATTTATGCTCTCTATTATCTACTTTAATAATCATTTATATTATCAATGCAATACGTTTTAATATATTTTAATAAATTATGTAAAAAATCATAAATTGTTTTAGATATTATATTTATAATGGAAAATATTTCACCAAAAATGGCTGGAGCATTTGGTGTAGGTTTTATTAGTTTTATTCTTGCTGCATATAGTTACAATCAACAACATAAAAACGAATTTATACCAGTGGAAAAAAACATAAATACTTTAGAACAAAATGAATCTTTAGAAAAAGATGATAGTAAAGAAAAAATATCCAAAGATTTAGAAAAAACAACTATTAAATCAGATGTTGAAAATTTTATATCAGATGTTAAAGAAGAAATTTCATGGGGTCAATTTTGGAAAGATGAATATGCCGATATGCGTAAAAAAAATACAACAAAATAAAAATCTAAATAGTATTTATAATGTCTTTATTTGAAGCTAGTAATGCTGATGAAAATAATGTTGCTGGATCTGAAGATGCTGAATCTGAAGATGCTGGAAACGCTGGCGCTGAAAATGATTCTAATCAGGAAGTTGTTAAGGGGGGTAGACGCAGACGCAGACGCAGCCGCAAACGCAGACGTAGCCGCAAAAGAAAGAGCCCTAAACGCAAGTCTAAACGCAGACGCCGTAGAAAGAGCCCCAAGCGCAAGACAAAGCGCAGACGCAGACGCAGACGCCGTTAATTAAATTTAATAATATAGTTTTATAAAATAAAATCTATATTATATTTATACATGACTGAACTACAGCAAGACTCAGCTTTAACCGGTGGTGATACAGCATCAGCTGGTGCTACAGAAGATGTTGAAACAAAAAATGAAAGTGGTGATTCTGAAGAAAATGTTCCCTCTGGTTCCAGTGAAGCTAGTATTGCAGATTCTGGTGGTGTAGATAATAGCACTAGTGCTAAATCGTCTTCTAATCAGGAAGTTCTTGAGGGGGGTAGACGCAGACGCAGCCGTAAACGCAGACGTAGCCGAAAACGCAGACGTAGAAAATCACCAAAGCGCAAATCCCGTAAGCGCAAATCTCGCAAACGTAAATCTCGCAAACGTAAATCTCCCAAGAAGAGTCGTAGACGCAGACGCCGCAGATAAATATTTTCTAAATCCTATTAAACAAATGACTACATAATTATTTATTATTAATTATGCAGTCAGAAAAACAAAATAAAAATATTCATGCCGATGGCGACATTGACGATGAACTTGTTTTTGATCCATACAATCCAAATAATAAAGAAGTTACGGAAGAATTTGTTAATTTTATCTTAAAAAAATATGGCGTGCCTGATAAAATACATAATATTAAATTATACAAAAGAGCATTTGTACATAAATCATATTGTAAGAGACCTCACCTTGAAAATATACAAAATAATATAACTATCGTGGATAAACCTCAAGATTGTTTACCTCTTAAAACAAAATCTAACGAACGTCTTGAATTTTTAGGGGATGGTGTTCTTGAGTGTATTACAAAATATTATCTTTATAGACGTTTTCCAAAAGAAAATGAAGGGTTCATGACTACTAAAAAAATAGCACTTGTCAAAAATGAAACAATTGGTAGAATGGCCTATGAAATGGGTCTTAATAAACATTATATTTTATCTAAAAATGCCGAAGAGAAGAAAACACGCACCAATCTTAAAAAACTTGGATGTCTTTTTGAATCTTTTTTGGGTGCTCTATTTTTAGATTTTAATAAAATTAAAATAAATGATGAAGATAATTGGTTTAATAATGTATTTGTTACTGGTCCCGGTTTTCAAATTGCTCAAATTTTTGTTGAAAAAATTTTTGAAACCCATGTAAATTGGAAAGATCTTATTACTACCAATGATAATTATAAAAATCTTCTTCAAGTACAACTTCAGCAAAACTTTAAAGTAACACCCATTTATAAAGAAATTAATCAATGGGATGAAGATGAAGGTTATCACATGGGTGTTTATTTATCTGTTGGATTTAAATCACACGAATTTAAACATAACGATGACAATGTTTTTTCTATTGAATCATTTTTAAAACATACAAATATTATTAATGATAAATCGCCTCTAGAAATTATAAAACAATATTATGATAACCATAATGCTATTAATAATGATGAATGCAAAAATACTCACCAATCAATTAATATTACTTTTGTTATATTTTTAGCAGAATCCAAACACAAAATTAAAAAGAAAGCTGAGCAAAGTGCATGCAAAATAGCTTATGAAACATTAATTAATTTGAACTAATATTTTAAATTCCTGTCATTGAAATTTCATACAATGTTATTCTATTTTTTATGAAAAAATTTAATATATCACTTTTTTTCCTTTCTAATTTATTTTCCGATAAATTATTTTCTATCCAATCTTTTATTATTAAATATCTAGAACTATGTCTTGCACATGATTTTTTTATCAATGATTCAGGATAATTTCTCAAATCTTCTAATCCCGATAACAATAAAATATGTCTATAAATCTTGATATAATTATTCTTATTAAAAATTCTTTCCCATTTTTTATATTGTTCATAATTATAATAAACCATATTACTATCTAGAAAATCAGCTGGTATGCTATATTTTCTATACATTTTTTGTATAAAAATAACATTTTTTAAATACTTTTGTTTATATAATTCAAAAAAATATTTATTAATCAAAAATAATCCCTTATTATGATAAAGTTTATTAAAATTACCTATTTCTTCAATTAATTCATATGGTAACATATATATTAAAATATATATAAATGCATTTAAATATATTCATAAAATAATTTCTATTTCTTTATGTTTAAGTTTCGGTGTATCATTTATGAAATAATCATCAAATTTCATCTTAGTATCCTTTGGAATTTTGATTTTTAAATTTTTTTTATCAGATATATTTTTATTTACATCATTTTTAACTTGTAATTTTAATTTTTTTTGTTGTTTAGATGTTTTCATATAAAGTAATTATAATATCATATATTAAAATTTTTTTATATAATCTTTTTATAAAGAATGAATGCATCATTTATAGAATCATTAAAAACAAAACCTGTTTCAAAAAAATATTTCAACGTTGATGTTGATATTTCACCAGATTCTTCAAAAGTATCATCCAAAATAGCATTTGAAGAACCAAAAATAGAATTTGTTGATGAATCGGAAAATATTACTGTAAAACAAAAATTTATGTTTAAAGAAAAAATTCGCCAAATGCGAAATAATAGATTACTTACTGTAAAAGTTAAACGAAAAACAAAAAAATCTATGGCACCTGCTGAACCCATAAAAAAATTCACCAGTACTTCGGATGCTCCTACTATGAAAATGTCAACACAACTTATTCCTGAACCTGGTGGCGAATCTAAAGTATCTAAGGTAGATCTTAAATCTATAGCTATTGAAAAAATGCAAGAAATTGCTGAAAAAAGACGTTTAAAAAAAGAAAAAAGAGAACGAAGACGCATGGCTAAACTCTTAAAATCTAAAACACAAATGGAAAAACGTCAGTCGGATCGCGATAAAGCCTCTTATTTATCAAGAAAAGCGGATATCACTTTTAAAGCTGCACCATATTATTTAAATAATCGCGAAGCATTTATAAATTTTATAACAGATAAAGTCTATAAAATAAAAAAATCTAAAGGTGAAGAAAATGAAATAAAAAGTTGCGCCGATTTAAATGCTTCAAAAACAGGTAATTTCTCTTTATTATTACATCAAGAAATAGTTAAAGATTATTTAAATATTTATAGTCCTTACAGAGGATTATTTTTATATTTTGGTTTAGGTGCTGGTAAAACATGCGCTTCTATTGCCATTGCTGAAGGTCTTAAAGATTATCATAAAATTGTTGTTATGACGCCTGCCTCTTTAGAAAAAAATTATATGACAGAACTTAAATTCTGCGGCGATGATATTTTTAAAAAAAATCATTATTGGGAATTTATCAAAAATACACCTGCCAATCAAAAACAAATTGAAGAATTAACACGCATATTAAATATACCTGTTGCAATTGTTAGAAAGCATGATGGTATTTGGGCAATGAATACATCCCCACCATCTGCTTCCGGAAACTATAAAGATTTAAGTGAGAGTCAACAAAAACAATTAAATACACAACTTGATGCACTTATAAAAAATAAATATGAATTTATTCATTATAATGGTTTGCGCAATATTGATAAATATGAAGCAGCTGGTTTAAAAAATGGAGGTAACTATTTTAATAATAAAGTAGTTATCATTGATGAAGTTCACAATTTTGTAGGTACCATTTCTAACCAAATTGGCAATGAAAGTTCTTTCAATTATAAATTATATAATTATTTGATGGATGCTGAAAATTGCAGAATTGTATTTTTAACTGGTACACCTATTATTAATTATCCAAATGAAATTGGAATATTTTTCAATATGTTACGCGGTAGAATAAAAACATATGAATTCAAACTTAATACATCTTCATCTTCAAGAATTAAACGTTTAAATATCAAAATTTTAAAAAAAATATTATATTCCAAAAATAATGAAATAAACCATATTGAATTTAACAATACAAATAAAAAACTCGTTATAACAAGAAATCCATTTCAATTTATTAATAGATATAAAAAAGTCACTGACCAAAGAGATAAAAAATCAATTGTTAATATTGATGTTATTAGAAAAGAAGATTCTGAATTTGCTATGTTTCGCAATGACGGATCTTATGAAAGTGCCTTTATAAAAAATATTATAAATAGTCTTGAAAAGTATGGTATAACTATATCACGTGCGCAATCCGACGATTGTGAAAATAGAAAAAACAAAAGTGATCCAAAATATCAAAGTAAAGATATTTATGAAAAAGTATGTATTAAAAAATATAAATGTTTACCTGATGATTATGATTCATTTGTAGCTAAATTTATTGATCCTAATACACAAGAAATTATAAATAAAAATATTTTTAAAAAGCGTATTATGGGATTAACTTCTTACTTTAGATCAGCCACTGAATCACTTTTACCATCATTTAATCCAGCAACAGATATAGATGAAGTATTTATCCCCATGAGTTCATACCAAATATCTGTTTATAATAAAATTAGAAATATTGAAATTAATAAAGAAAAATCATCTAATCTAAGTAATAGATTGAAAACTACAAACGATCTTTATAAAAAATCATCTGCCGCTTATAAAATATATTCACGCGAATGTTGTAATATTGCTTTTCCCGAAGATATTCCAAGACCACGACCCATAATTAAAAAGAAAAAAGATGAAGATAATTCAAAGGAGAAGACAAAAGAGAAGACAAAAGGAACGACAAAAAAATCTAAAACAAAACAAAAACATGGTGAAAGTAAAGCTATGGATAAAAATGCGTTTACAGAAGAAGCTATTATGAATGCTGCAAAAATAGATTCTGATGAACCAAAAACAAATATTGAAGGTGATACACTTTCAAGTATTGATTCATCAACGAGTGCTGATATTGATACATTTGAAGATAAAACTTATTCCGAAAGAGTTAGCGAAGCCTTAGAACAATTAAATACGAACAAAGACACTTTATTTGTTGGTGATAATTTACAAAAATATTCACCAAAATTTAATGCATTGTTAAGAAAATTAAATGAACAAATTGTTAACAAAGATAGTTCAACGAGCGATGGTACAAATCTTATTTACTCGTTTTATAATAATGTTGAAGGCTTGGGAATATTTAAAATGGTGATGGAAGCAAATGGATACGCACAATTTAAAATAAGTAACAAAAATCCCGAAAAACAATGGAAGATTGATATGAATGCAGAAGATTTACAAAAACCATGTTTTATATTATATTCTGGCAATGAAGATACTGATGAAAAAGAATATTTACGTTTAATTTTTAATAGTGATTGGGATAAATTACCCGATACATTAAGAAAACAGCTTTTATCTATTAGAAATAGATTTTTACCACCTGAAGATGAAACTACAATTACAAATAATTTTCATGGTGAAATAATAAAAGTGTTTATGATTACAGCCGCCGGTGCCGAAGGAATTACATTGAAAAATGTACGCGCTGTTCATTTAATGGAACCCTTTTGGCATCCTGTTAGATTTGAACAAGTTATTGGGAGAGCCGTTAGAATTTGCAGTCATGAACAATTGGAAGAAAAAGAACAATCAGTAAAAGTATATATTTATTTAATGACATTCACTGAAAAACAATTAAAAGGTAATCCTGAAGGTAAAGATGAAATACAAAAAAAACCAATTGTATCAACTTTGATTATTAATAATGATATATCTAAAGTAGATCCGAATAAAGTAATTACTTCAGATGAAAAGTTATATGAAATTTCAAATATGAAAAAAAAAGTGAATGCTTCTATATTAAAAGTTATTAAAGAAACATCTATTGATTGTAAAGTGCATAAGAAAGCTGGTAGTGATTTACAATGCTTTACTATGAATTTCCCAAAATCAGATGAATACTTATTTAATCCTAACTTAGATAAAGACGCACCTGGGCAAGTAGAAGAAATTAGTTTTAAATTGGTACCCATTAGAGATCCGAATGATTCTTCTAAAAAATATTATCTTAAAAAGGAAAATGATGATCCAAAAGACTTTAAAGGGAAATTATATGATTACAATGCATGGAAAAAATATAAACAACTTGTATATATTGGCGAATCCGATTAAATAGCAGAAAATGCCATTGGAATTTCTTCGTTAACTTTACTTATTTCATTATATGTTATCTTTGATAATATGTCTTTTTGTTGATCCATTAAATTTATCTGATTTTTTAATATATCAACTAAATACGTTTCCAATTTATCTAACCTTTTATAGATATCTATTAAATCTATTTTTTGTGATCCTTCTATATCACTCGTCTCTGTTTTTTTCTTCATTTTACTAAAAATATTAAATAAATTTGTATCATCTTCATTTTCTTCTTTTGTTCCATTTTTCTCATCTTCCTCCTTTGAATGTATTATATCAATAATTTCACGTTTTTCAATATAAACATTACTTTTTTTTTCATTATCTTTATTCATCATTTCTGTTAAATTTTGAAATGTTGCTGCTTTTTCTTTCAATTCATTATCATCAATATTATCAGATTTATTTTCATCTATTTTTTTTAAAAAATCACTTTGAAATTTAACCTTCTTTTTTGGTTTTTCTTCCTTTTTCTTTATTTCACTTCCTTTATTTAAAAAATTGTTTGTTATTTCACTTTTATCTACAGGTTCATCATGTATTACTAATTTTGGTGGAATATCACCACTATTGTTTAACCATTTTATTGATTCATGATTTTGATTATATTCGTTTTTTATTGAATTTATATCCATATTACGTTCTTTCATTCTTTTTGACATTATATCATCCATATTACCTATTGGTTCATCTATGTTTTCTGCGAAATCTATCTCATTTGGTCTTTTTGCATTAATCATGGATTTAAAATTTGTTTGATGTTCTTCATACCGTTTATCTATTTGCATATTATTTATAATCTTTTTATTACCATATTGTTCATATTCACGAAACATTAATAATTTTGAATTTCTTGACATTTTTTTTAAATATTCAAAACATTCGCTAACTATATTTTTATTGATCTCACTTAATCCACTAAAATCAAATCTTTTAACATGAAATTCTCTACATTTATTATCAAAATATGATTTGAATTCTTTTTTATCGTTTATATTTAATTTGTTTTCCGATATCATACCATTCAATACTTCCCACAAAATTTGCATATTACTATTAGATAACACCGACATATATATATATTTTATCAATAAAAAGTTTAAATATTTTATATTATTAATAATATTTAATTATAAATAATAAATTCTTTAAATTTTACATAATATGGAGTTTTTACATAATATAAATTTCAATAACTGTAATTACTTTTCTTTATTAAAATAAATATTACGCATTTTCCTCATATGTTTATCGCTAACCTTTTTATTAAATCTTGAAAATGGTGTATCTTTAATCATTTGTATAATAAAATATAAACAATACATACCACATTCACTTCTAGTGTATTGATGTCTTACATGGTTAATAATATAATCAAATTTCATTCCCATGTCTTTAGCCTGCTTTTGTATTCTTTTTGCTAAAACATTAACTCTTTTTGGTATTAAATCATCGCCATAACTATCAAAATAATATATCTTTTTTCGTTTT
>Ga0315315_10003335_pt1 | contig 14754 bp, 12 predicted proteins | sample M140m3416metaG_FD_203699 | JGI IMG/M metagenome (GOLD analysis project Ga0315315, IMG submission 203699) | Ammonia-oxidizing marine archaeal communities from Monterey Bay, California, United States - M1 40m 3416 | ecosystem: Environmental > Aquatic > Marine > Intertidal zone | place: USA...
GCCTTCTGCTGTTGCCACTACTTTTGATGGATACCCGTTGGCTAAAAAAGGTGACGGAGACTTAGCAATGTCAATTAGCTGTATCTCATCTTTTATTGGAGGGATCATCGGTGTAATTTGTTTGGCTTTGTTTGCACCACCTCTTGCAAGTATTTCATTAATGTTTGGACCTACAGAATATTTTTGGTTAGCAGTTCTTGGCTTGACACTGATTTCAACCTTGGCTGAAGGAGACAATATTAAATCGTTGATAGGAGCGTGCCTTGGACTTCTATTGTCAATGGTTGGTGTCGCTGTTGTTGGCGGTGACATGAGAATGACTTGGAACATTAGTTTTTTAAATAGTGGAATTGAAATTGTTAGCGCAATGATAGGTCTTTTTTGTATTCCTGTAATTTTAGATCTCACAAGCATGAAAGGAAAACATTTAAATGAAAGCGAGACACCAAAAAGTTTAAGATTAAAAGAGTCTTTTTTTTTAGTATTTAGTAAAAAATTTCAGGCAGTAAGAGGAGCTCTAATAGGAACCTTTATTGGTATACTTCCAGGTGCTGGTGGAAGTATAGCGAGCATTGTATCTTATGGAGAAGCAAAAAGAAGTTCAAAAAATAGGGAAAATTTTGGTAAAGGTGAACCTGAAGGTCTAATCGCATCTGAAACAGCAAATAATGCAACAGTTGGGGGAGGTTTTATACCCACTTTGTGTCTTGGTATCCCGGGAACACCTCCTGATGCAGTAATACTAGGAGCATTGCTTGTGCAGGGAATTAGAACGGGAGATACATTATTTACGCAACAATCTTCAATAGTTTACACATTTATATTTGGTTTGTTTTTAGCGACTATTATGTTGCTACCTCTAGGTTTGTTAATGGGTAGGTATGCCTATAAATCAATAATAAAGATTCCTAGAGAAATTTTAATTCCAATTATTATTTTTTTAACAATTATAGGCAGCTATTCTATACAAAATAATATTTTAAACGTTTATTTCATGTTCTTTTTTGGTCTAATAGGCTGGATATTAAATAGAGCAGGTTTTAAAGCATCACCCATTGTATTAGGTTTAGTTTTAGGGCAAATAGCCGAGCAAGGTTTTGTTCAATCATATATTATTGGAAATGCACAAGAAAATATTATTGCCAATTACTTTGAGAAACCAATTTCAATTATATTGGTTATATTAATTTTAATGGGTCTTTTTTTACCTACGCTAAAAAAAATCTACAATAAAAAAAGAGGAAATTTAAATGATCAAAGATAAAGTATCCTTGGTATCTGGAATAATATTAATTCTATTTTCAACTTTAATTTATTATGAAGCAAGCCAACTAAGTCCTTTTGGTTCAGTCTTTCCTTTTGCAATAACTACAGCGTTATTAATCTTATCTATAATTTTGATATTTCGGTCTTTTAAGTTTGAAATTAAAGTTGTAAATCAAAATATTTCATTAATTAAAATTCCATTACTGGTTACCACTTTTTTTGCATGGATCTACTTTATAGAAAGAGCAGGTTTTATTTTGACAAGTTTAATCGCATTTAATTTGTTAATAATTATAAATTGTGAAAATAAAATTTCCTATAAGAAAGTAATATTTTATATGCTGACTGGAAGTTTTTTCATCATTTTATTATATATAGGTTTTAAAAATTTATTATTAGTTCCACTACCAGAAGGTCTTTGGTTTAGAGATTAAACTTTTATATCTTCTCATTGAAGAATGGGCTAATATTAAATTTGGATCTAAAAAAGTTTTTGATTTTTTTATCTTTTGAAAAGATTTAAAGGCAAAAATTGCAATTGGAAGCTCAGTACAACCTAATATAATTTTACTACATTTCATTCTAATTAATGAATTAACAGCAGTTCGTATAGCTTTTTCTGCTTCCTTTATATTACCCATTTTTACTAATTTGATAGCTTTATTTACATTTTTTTTCTGCACGGATTTGCTTGGTTTTATTATTGTAAAATTTTTATCAAAAAATTTATTATAAATACCAGTTTTTAAAGTTCCTTCTGTAGCTAGAATTCCAATTTTAGAATTTTTTTTACAAGTTTTGATAGAATGAACATAAACTTCTTTCGGCATACTTATAATTGGAATGTTAGTCTTTTTCTGTAGATCGTCGAACCAATAATGCGCTGTATTGCATGGTATAACAATGAATTTACATTTACTTTTTTCTAAAAATTTGCATCCAGATAAAAGACTTTTTAAAACTTTATTATATTTATGAAGATTTTCAGGTCTTCCAGGAATATTAGATTTATTATATAAAACAAATAATGGATACTGCTGATCTGTCTTTCCTTTATTTAATTTAGCTAATTTGATGCAGAAATCAAGACCAGCTTGAGTTCCCATGCCACCTAAGATTCCAATCATCCCTTACCACGCCATGGTATAGTTCTATCTATTATTTTTCTTATTGTGATATCAAAAATCAATCCCAACATTCCCATAATAAATATAGTGATCCATATTACTTCATATTGGAAATATTTTTTCGCGACATTTTCTACGAAACCAACACCTGTAGTACCCGCTAAAAATTCTGCTGCAACTAATGTTCCCCAACACATTCCTGTTGCTACTCTTATTCCTGTTAGTATTTCTGGTAAGGAATTTGGAAATATGACGTGTCTTAATATTTGCCATTTAGATGCTCCTAGAGAATGTGCAGCATGAATTTTTGATAATTGAGTTCCTGAAGCACCAGCCCTAGCTGAAATTATCATAATTGATAATGACACCATAAATAGTAAAAATACTTTTCCAAGATTGTCTATTCCAAGAACTGAAATAACTAATGGCGCCCATGCTAATGGTGGAACTGGTCTATATAGTTCAATCAAAGGATCAAAGAAACCTTTAGCAAATCTGTTCAATCCCATGAATAATCCTAATGGAACTCCAACTATAATTCCCGCAACTAATCCGAGGAACACTCTTAAAAATGAGTCCCATATGTGACCAGTAGGAATTGGAATCTTAAATAATTTAAAGTCTCCTGTTACAAAACTCAAAACTTTACTTTTAAAATTGGGCTCAACTTCACCTCTTTCATTATGAACCGGATATTCACCAGGTAAAATATCAGCGAACCAGTCAGGTAATAAGAAACCAATAATCTTACTCACATCCATCATCTCATACCAAATTAATGGAATTTGTTTGTAACCCACATTTGGGTTTATCATTAATGTAAATTTATTAAGAGTATCTGATGGTTTTGGAAGCCATCTACCAGAACCTTGTTCAGAACAACTTGGGCCGCTTGATATGATCGTTCCTGATGGAAATAAAAGAAGATCTACCCATCTTAGACTGCCTTGCTCTTTTTTTTGTATATTATCAAAGTTGATTATCGATGCTTGCATATCCTTTAAAGTATTAGGTGGAAATATACTTGCATATTCAATTCTTCTCGCAATCTTAAGAATATCTTTTGCTAATGAAGAGGAAATTTCCTCAGATGCACTTAAACTGTTTCTATAATCTTTTATTTCTTTTTTTAGTTTTTCTAAGGCGGAGGCATATTGTTCATTATGATTTTTAAGTTCAAAGAATTCATCACTTATTAAATTTAATTCTGTAGCTGCCGTCTGAAATTTTAAACCCCGCTTTGTTTTTGGAATAAAGGGAATTTCGATTGTGTTTTCAATTGAGGTACTTGATGCTTTCCAAGAACCTTCTTCCTTAGCAGCTTCAATTCTTTCTAATTCTTGCTCAGCACTCTCATTGGGATAATCATTTCTTTTAAAGTTTTCGGTTAAATTTATAATTTTTTCATTAATTAATTTAATTTTTTCTTTAGTATCGTTATTTAGAAGTTGTTCATTTGTAAGCAATGGTATTGTTTTTTTAGTTTGAGAGATAAAATCTAATAACTTATTTTTATCTTGATTTTTGATACCTGATTTTTCTATTTCAATAGTAATTTTATTTAAATTTTCTGACTCAGTTTCAATTACTGATGTACTCTTTAGTTGCCGTTCATCTATCGGAAATAAATATTTAAGTGAGAGAAGAGACTCATTGACTTTACCAACTTGACAAAGTTCATTTGCTGACTTTGGAAAAAAAGACTTAGCTATGTCCCAGGAGTAATAGAGCCAAACTAATAAAAGAAAACTACTTCCTACAATTACCCAATGAAAACCACCTTGTGCCCTCTCAGGATTTCCAAAAACAGCATCGACTTTTTCAGTTCTAATTAATTTTCTTCCATATAAAACACATCCTATTATCGCGAAGAAAAATAAAAATGTTAAAAAACCTGTGATCATTTAAACTTCTTTTCCCATTATTTCCTCTTCCATGTCCCATATCATTGAGAGAATTTCTTCTCTTTTGGAAACGAATTCTTTATTGTTTTTAATATCTCTTAAGTCTTCTTTAAGACCCATTGTTGCAAAAGGTAATTTATATTCTTTGTGAATTCTTCCTGGTCTTGGTGCCATAACATAAACTTTTTCTCCAAGTAACAAGGCCTCTTCAACAGAGTGTGTAATAAGAATAATTGTCTTTCCAGTTTCTTTCCAAATTTTGAGAACTAAAGATTGCATTTTTTCTCTTGTTAAAGCATCTAAGGCTCCTAGGGGCTCATCCATTAAAATTAAATCAGGATCATTTATTAAACATCTAGCTAAGGCCACTCTTTGTTGCATCCCACCTGATAATTGATAAGTAGGAGTATTACCAAAACCTTTCAGTCCAACTATATCTAACCATTCATCAACTTTTTGTTGAGTTTTAGATGCATCAACTTCTTTCATTCTTAAACCAAAATTTACATTTTCAGCAACAGTCAACCATTCAAATAAAGCACCTTGCTGAAAAACCATTCCTCTATCTACACCAGGACCGTTGATTTCTTTATTGTTAAGTTTAATTATTCCTGAAGTTGGTCTAATGAATCCTGCTGTAATATTTAATAAAGTTGTTTTTCCGCAGCCTGAAGGTCCAAGCACAGTAAGCAACTCTCCTTTTTTAATTGTAAAATTTAAATCTTTTAGTGCGTGAACGGTTTCTCCCTTAGGAGTTTTAAATATCATGTTTAAATTTTGAGAAATCAGATCGCTCATAAAAGAACTATATTAGATATTTTAATAAAAAAATAGGCACCAATTTATTAGATTGGTGCCTATAATTTTTCTTAATCAAGAACTACGGTAAAAATTTAGTATTTACTGTACCTCTTGGAGTGTCAAAACCTTTTAAGAATTTTGCAAGATTTCCACTCTTCATAGATTTTTTAGTTTCTTTTGGTGTTAAGAATTTAAAGCCACCTAAAGTATCTTTCATGTCAGCAACTTTCATTTCTGACTCTTTAGACATAGCTTTCATATCACTTCCACCTTTTCTGTATCTCTCGTTAGCTTCATGAGTTAACTCTACGAAAGATTTCAACATACCTGGATTTTCTTTCATAAATTTATTCGTTACAGAAACGATATCAATTCCCATGATACCTCCAGCACGAGCTTCATCAACTGAAAGAAGTCTTGATCCAACAGCTGTTGCAGATTTAATAGAGTTACCTCCAAATAAGCATGCCATTACAACATCACCGCTAACTAAAGCAGCAGCACCTTCTTCAGGATCCATTGCAATAATGTTCATTTTTTTTCTGTCAGCACCAACTATTTTCATACTTTCTGTGAAAACATACTCAGCCATTGTTCCTAATGGAACAGCAACTTTTTTACCTTCAAGTTCAGAAGCATTTGCTTTGGTAATACCAGATTTCTTAGAAGTAACACATGTCGTTCCTCCCATTCCGTATTCCATTGCAACATCAACTAAACTAATAGGCGCTTTAGCCTTAACAGCATTGATGTAAGGCATTAAACCTTGTGAGTAAGATATATCAATATCTCCTGCTAACATAGCATCGGTCATTGCTACACCGTTAGTGAAGTTAGTCCACTTAACAGGTACACCAAGTGCCTTTGCATATGCTTTTTTATTCATGTCCTCAAGATTTGGAGATGGCCATTCCAAAAAGTACGCAACTCTTACTTCTTTTGCTGCTGAGTTAGCTACTGTAGCAGTTAGAGTAAACGCAAATAAAATCCCAAGAACTGTGCTTATTATTTTTTTCATAAGTTCTCCCATGTGGTTTGTTTAATAATTAAGATTTAAAATTAAATTCAATGAGAAGTAAACAGGAGATTGCCCCTGTTTGATCATATTGATTTTACAACCAAAGATTGTATGTTATATTTCTTGTCAAACTATAACAATAGTCTAAAAACAAATTATGAGTTCATCAAATAGAACAAATATACCTAATTCCTTAAATGAGCACTGGATGCCATTTACAGATAATAAAACTTTCAAAAAAAATCCAAGATTAATTACAGATGCAAAAGGGGTCTATTTAACTAATCATCAAGGAAAAAAAATGATAGATGCAAGCTCTGGATTATTCTGTAATCCACTTGGTCATGGAAGAAAAGAAATTACAGAAGCTGTTTCAAAACAATTAGATAAATTAGATTATTGCCAACCATTTAATCAAGGTTATGGAGGGTCATTTGAATTAGCAACGAGGATAGCAAAGAAAACTCCTGAAGGAATTAATAGAATATTTTATACAATCTGTGGATCTACAGCTGTTGAGACAGCAATTAAAATTGCAATCGCATATCATAGAGCAAAAGGTGACTCAAAAAGATTTAGGTTTGTTGGTCGTGAAAGAGGTTATCACGGCATGAATATCGGAGCTACTACTGTTGGAGGAATGATAAATAACGTAAAAACTTTTGCTAGCGTTTTAATGCCTGGAGTTCAACACATGAGACACACTCATTTACCTGAACATAAATTTGTTAAAGGTCAACCAGATACCGGTGTTGAGATGGCTGAAGATTTAGAACGTATAGCTATGAATTTTGGTGGAGAAAATATTGCTGCTTGTATAGTAGAACCAATTGCAGGATCTACAGGAACTTTGGTTCCGCCTAAAGGTTATTTAAAAAGAATAAGAGAAATTTGTGATAAGCACGGAATTTTATTAATTTTTGATGAAGTTATAACTGGGTGGGGAAGAACTGGCTCTGCATTTGCTTCGCAAGAGTTTGGTGTAACACCTGATATGATTACAATGGCTAAAGCTACAACAAATGGTGTTATTCCTATGGGAGTAGTTGCAGTTAAGGAAGAAATGTATGATGCGGTACTAGACTCTTCAAAAAATCCAGAAGGCACACCAGAATTATTTCATGGTTATACATACTCAGGAATTCCTGCAGCTGTTGCAGCAGGATTAGCTGTTCAAGATATTTTTGATAAAGAAGATATTTTTAATAGAGCAAAAGAGATGTCACCTTATTTTCAAGATGGATTACACTCATTAAAAGATTTGAAAGAAGTTGTTAGCATCAGAGGTTATGGAATGATGGGTGGAGTTGAAATGAAAATGAAAGATAAGCCAGGAAAATCTGGTTTTCAAACATTTAAACATTGTTATGACGCAGGGGTTAATTTCAAAAATACTGGAGACACATTAATTATAGCTCCACAGTTTATCTGTGAAAAAAAACATATTGACGAAATTATCGATAAATTAAGAACAGGTATATCTAACTATTCAAAGTCATAAATGATCATCGGAGTTCCAAAGGAGATTAAACTTCAAGAGCACAGAATTGGATTGACTCCAGAAAGCGTTAAAGCACTTACGGATAGAAATCATGAAGTATTAGTTGAAAGCAATGGTGGATTTGAAGCCGGATTTACCAATAATGATTATTTAAAAGCTGGTGCAAATATTATTAAAACTCCAGAAGAAATTTTTAAAAAAGCAGAATTAATAGTAAAAGTTAAAGAACCTCAAATGAAAGAGGTTGAAATGATCAGAGAAGGTCAAATTATCTACACATATCTTCATTTAGCAGCAGCTAAAGAATTAACTTTAGGTTTAATAAAAACAAAATCAATATGTATTGCCTACGAAACTGTAACAGACGATAGTGGTCGACTACCATTATTAGCTCCCATGAGTGCGGTGGCTGGTAGAATGTCTGTTCAAGCCGGCGCACATGCTTTAGAAAAAAATCAAAAAGGAAGAGGTTTATTAATTGGCGGCGCTCCAGGAGTGGACCCTGCTAATGTAGTTATTTTAGGAGGTGGTGTTGTAGGAGAAAATGCCGCAATAATTGCTACAGGCATGAGAGGAAATGTTTACATAGTTGATAAATCAAAAAAAAGATTAGAGGAGCTCCATAAACAATTTGGAGATAAAATTATTCCAACTGAAAGCGACAAAACAGATTTAAAAAAATTGATTTCTGAATGTGATTTATTAGTAGGAGGAGTATTAATTCCTGGGGCAGAAGCGCCAAAATTAGTAACAAAAGAGATGATCAAGTCTATGAAAAGGGGATCGGTAATAGTTGATGTCGCAATCGATCAAGGAGGGTGTGTAGAAACAAGCAAACCAACTACTCATGCAAATCCTACATATTTGGTAGATGATGTTGTTCATTATTGTGTAGCTAATATGCCCGGGGGTGTTCCAAGAACATCTACAATGGCACTTAATAAAGCTACATTACCACTTCTACTAAAACTAGCTGACCAAGGTTACAAAAAAACTCTTATGGAGAATAAAAATTATTTAGCTGGTTTAAATGTTTATCGAGGAAACATTACTTTTAAAGGTGTATCAGACGCATTTGATTTAAAATATATACCGGCATCTGACTTATTAAAAAATTAAAATGGGATTGCTGCCACAAGAAGCAAAAGTGGTTGTGATTGGAGGTGGTATTGCAGGTTGTTCCACCGCTTATCATTTAGCTGATAATGGATGGAATACAGTACTAATTGAACGTGATGTATTAACTTCTGGAACTACTTGGCATGCTGCTGGGATGGTTACCCAATTAGGTACAACTCCTCAAATTACAAAAATAAGAAAAAATTCTGTTAAATTTTATAACGATCTTAAAGATATTACTGGTCTTGATACAAGCTTTAATCAAACAGGTACGATAAATATTGCTACAACAATACCAAGGCATCAAGAATTTATGAGACAAAAAACAATGTCCAAATTATTTGATTTAGATATTGAAATTATTGATAAAAAAAAATTTAAAACTCTTTATCCAATTGCAAAAAATAAAGATGTACTCAGTGGATTGTATATACCGGATGATGGTCAAGCTGATCCAGAAATTTTGACTAAAAATATCGCAATTGCTGCTAAAAAAAGAGGAGTAAAAATTTTTGAAAAATGTAAATTAGAAAAGATTCTAAAGAGAGGCAATCAGATCAGAGGAGTTAAAACCAATTTAGGAACGATAAAATGTGAGTATATAGTTTTATGTGCTGGAATGTGGTCTAGGCAAATAGGAGAGGCTGCTGGAGTGAGCATACCATTATATCCTAATGAACATTTTTACATGATTACAGAGGAATATAAAAATTTACCAAAAGTTCTTCCAACTTTTAGAGATCCAGATACCTATTTGTATTCAAGAGAATATCATGGAAAAATGATGCTTGGTATTTTTGAACCTAACGCCAAAAATGCTTTTAAAAAAACAGGAAAAGTACCGGATAATTTTTCTTTTGGTGATTTCAAAGTCCAAAAAAAATATATAAAAATGCTTCATCAATTAGCAGCTAAAAGAATACCAGTAATAAAAAACCTTAAAATTGAAAAATATTTTTCAGGCCCTGAGTCATTTACTCCAGATAGTAATTTCCTTCTAGGTGAAACAGAAGAAATTAAAAATTTTTATGTTTGTTGTGGATTTAATAGTATCGGAATAGGATCGTCTGGTGGAGCAGGTAAAGCAGTCGCAGAATGGATGATCAAGGGATACACAGATCAAGATTTGCTAAGCCTTGATGTTAAAAGATTTGAAAAATTTAATTCTTCATTAAAGTTTATCAAGGAAAGAACAACTGAAACACTAGGCAATCTTTTTAAAATGCATTGGCCGTATAAACAATTAGAAACCTCAAGAAATATAAAACTTCTTCCCTATCATAAAGAGTTAAAAAAATTAGGCGCATGTTTTGGTCAAATGGCTGGTTATGAAAGACCTATGTGGTTTTCAACAAAAAAAAAACCAACATACAAGCATAGTTTTGGATATCAAAACTGGTATCAATCAGCAAAAAAAGAATGCATCAATACTAGAAAAAATTTAGGTTTTTTTGATTTAACACCTTTTGTAAAATTTGATCTAAGCGGAAAGTATGCTCATGAACAACTTCAATATCTTTGTGCCAATAATATTAAAAATACCGAAGGCAGAACCACCTATACTCAAATGTTAAATCCATCTGGCGGTATTGAAGCTGATTTGACAATTAGTTGCTTAAAAAAAAACTATTTTAGAATAATTTGTCCTGCATTAGCCAGAAGTCATAATAAATCACATATTTTAAAAAATTTAAATAAAAAAGTAAAATTTGAAGATGTAACAGATAAATATTCATGTATCGGTTTATTTGGTCCAAATAGTAGAAAATTTTTAACAGAACTTTTTGGCAACCACTTTTCTTTTGAAGATTTCCCATTCGCTAGGGGAAAATATTTAAATGTAGCAAACATCAAAGTTTGGTTTCAAAGATTATCTTTTATTGGAGAATTAGGTTGGGAGATTTATATACCAATTAAAAAAACTAATATTATTTTTAATAAAATAAAAAGATTAGGAAAAAAATATGATCTTACTTATTCAGGTATGCATGCGCTAGATATTCTTAGATTAGAAAAAAAATTTTTACATTGGGGTCATGATATCACATCAGAGAACAATCCTTTCGAATCCGGATTATCGTTTGCAGTAAATTTTAACAAAAATGAAAATTTTATTGGCAGAGAAGCGTTAGAAAAAATAAAAGATATGCCATTAAAAAAAAAATTAAATCTTTTTTCTTTAAAAAAAAAATTTAAACCTGGAAATCCATTATTACTTCATGACGAACCAATCTATAAAAATGGTAAAATAGCGGGATACACTACTAGTTCAAATTACTCATTCTGTTATAATAAGAATATCTTTTTAGCTTATGTTGATATTGAAATTGAACATGATGATAACCTTTTTATAGAGGTAGAAGAAAAAAAATATCCCATTCAGATTGAAAAAAAAGCTATTCACGATCCTTCGTCAATATTGATGCGTAGCTAACTCATTTTGGGTCAAGTTTTTTTTTCTAACCCATTTTGCTCCTCACATGCATATAAAATAACTCTAATTATGATTTAATTAACCTATGAGTACACAATTTAATCTAGATAATAATCCATCTGAAATTAAATACTCTCAGGGTAAGGTAAAAGTTACTGATCTATTATCAAGATTAAACGAAGAAAAAAAAATTGAAAAAAAAAGAAATCTTGCTTTAGGTGTAGCGGCTGTCTCAGCTGTAACTGTTTTTGGTATAATTTTAACAATTTAACTAAATAATCCTCATAAAATCTGTCTTAAAATTCGATAGGGTTTCATTATTGAATTTAATTTAGTATCACAATTTAATGAACATTGGGTTTTATATAGATGAGATGAACTACAGAGGAGTCGCTAATCAGACTTACCAACTAGCAGTATACAATAAAAAAATTCTAAAAAATAAATCGATAATTTTCTATAATAAAAAGAATCATCGAAATAAAAAAGATGTAATAATTAAATTTAAAAAAAAATTCATTTTAAATGGTATTAAAGATTTTCAAGAAATAAATAATTTTAAAGAGAAATATAAGTTAGAGTACGTATACACTCAAAAAGGTGGCCACAAAGATAATTGGAATACAAATGAGATTAAAACTTTAGTGCATGCTGCCTATCCACAGAAACTCAGTCAAATACATGGTTACAAATACGCTTATGTATCAGAGTGGTTAAGTAAGAAATTTTCTAATGGTAAAATTCCATTCATACCTTATATGGTAGAAGTTGATAAAACAAAAAATGATCTAAGAAAAAAACTTAAAATTGACTCAAAACAAATAGTATTTGGTTGTCACGGAGGAGAAAGTAGTTTTGATTTGATCTTTACACATGACGTAATAAAAAAAATTGTTAAAACTAAAAAAAATATTACTTTTCTTTTTTTGAATATAAATAAATTTTACGATCACCCAAAAATTAAGTTTTTAAAAGGAACAACAGATGAAGTTTATAAGAAAAAATTTTTGAATACATGCGATGCTATGATCTATGGTAGAAGTTTAGGTGAGAGTTTTGGTTTAGCATGTGCTGAATTTGCATCGCAAGATAAATCAATTTTTTCTTATAAATTTAATAGACATCAAAATCACAAATTCAGTACGCCGCGAAATTTTTTTTTTGAATACAGCTCATTTCAAGAACTTTACAATTTATTGAGTAACTTTAAAAAGATTAAAAAAATAAAAACAAATAATAGATATAAAAAACTTAAAGCCAAAAAAGTAATTAAGGATTTCGATAAATACTTTCTAAAAAGTGATTATGATATCAAATTAAATTTAAAAGATTATTTTATTAATTATTTTAACTTTTTTAAAATGTATTATTTTTATTTAAGACATAAACTATACAATCATTATTATAATTATCTTGAGTCAAAATTTATTAAATTTTAGGATTGAATAAGAAAGAAAATAATATAAAAGTAGTGCTTTCGGCGAGGTAGCTCAGTTGGTTAGAGCACAGGACTCATAAGCCTGGGGTCGGCGGTTCGAATCCGCCCCTCGCTACCAAATTTATGAAAAATATTACATTTTTTTGCTTAACATTAAATCCTGAAAATGAGAAGTTAATAAGAAAATTATCATACGTGCCAGTTGGACTTGGAGATAAAAATTTTTCTAAAAATTGTTTTACTGATAAAAATAAAAAAAATATATCGAATAAAAATCCATTTTATGGAGAATATACTTTTCATTATTGGCTTTGGAAAAATTATTTAAAAGAAATTAAAACTCCCTGGGTTGGATTCTGTCAATATAGAAAGTTTTTTGCTCGAGAGAATTTTTTAAATTTTAATGATAGTTTTAAAAAATTACAAGAATCGGTATTTACTGAAATAAATGAAAAAGAAGTCAATTTTGATTGTATTTTAGGAGAAAAATTCTCTGTTGAAAATTATAAAATTTCAAAGATACTAAAACATCATTTGTTATATTTTTTAAAAAATCCACAAGCAATAATAAATAAAAAAAAAAGAAATCTTAAATTTCATTTTGATCTATTTCACGGTAAAGGCAATTTAGATAAAGCAATCTTAAAACTAGATGATAGTAATAAGGATGATTTTAGTGACTATATGAAAAATAACACCTCTTTTAATCCACATAATATGTTTATTTGTAAAACAGAAATTTTAGAAAAATATTATGAAATTATATTTCCGTGGTTAGAAAAATGTGAAAGCGATTTTGGTTTTAATCAAAATAATAGCTATGGATTAAAAAGAATTTATGGATTTTTAGCTGAACGATTTTTATCTTATTGGTTCGCAAAAAATTTTAAAATAAAAGAATTACCTATAGTATTTAAAGATTTATCCGATTATAAAAACTTATAGATTTTACGAAATTCATCAAAAGACATTAGCTTTTTATCTTTTTTTGAAATTTCAAATTTTTTTTTAGGCCAAATTATTTTAAATTTTTTATCCATTAAATTTATACCACTTTCAAACTGAGGTTTATAAAAATTTGATAACTTATAATAAATAATATTCAATTTATTTTGACTTAGATATCCATGAGCAAAACCCTCTGGAATAAACAAACCTAAACAATTTTGATCTGATAAAATTATTTTAAAAGTTTTTCCAAAAGTTTTAGAATTTTTTCTTAAATCAACTACACAATCTAATATTTTACCTTTAAGCACATTTACAAATTTTGCCTGTTGAAATTTATATTGAAAATGGAAACCTCTTAAAGCATTAGATTTAGATGATGTACAGTATTCAAAAACAAATTTTTTGTTTTTAATTATTTTCTTACTAAAAACTTCTCTTAGATAACCTCTTTTATCGAAATTATTTTTCTGTTTTACAATAAAAAGACCTTTAAATTTAGTTTTAATTATTTTCATTCATTTACAAGCATTTTGTATTTACTTAAGTTCATATCCATTTTTCTTGGTAATTCACCTTTAGTTTTTTTTCGTTTTATATTTTTTTTATAAATTTTGGCAAAGTTATAAATTGATTGTCTTTTTCCACCTAAATTTATTATTCCCTTGAATTTTAATAGTTTAATAAAAATTTTTATAAATTGATCGTGAAAGATAAAATTGGTTTTTACATCACTAAATGCAAATTTGTGCACAAAAGGTCTTTCAGTCATACAAGCTCTAATTATAAGGTGATTCTTGTACATTTGAACAGATGATTCCGCACCTAATTTTGACCATCCATAATTATTCCAAGGAAGTAAAGGATCACTCTCTTTATAGTTTCCCATAATACCTGGATACACATAGCTAGTTGAAATAAAAATAATTTTAATTTTTTTTTTGCTACAAACTTTTACTAAATTCGCTGTTCCAATAATATTTAGATCAATACTTTTAATTATATTTTTATTATGCAAAGACATTGGTCTAGACAACCCAGCTAAATGAAGAACTGCATCAGGCTTAAATTTCTTTAAATTTTTTTCTATTGATTTTAAAGATAAAATATTAAACTGTTTTTTATTTCTAAAGATAAATTTATACTTACTATTTATCTTTTTTAATTCCTTTGAAAACCTTCCTTCACCACCTGTAAC
>Ga0315315_10003336_pt1 | contig 14751 bp, 12 predicted proteins | sample M140m3416metaG_FD_203699 | JGI IMG/M metagenome (GOLD analysis project Ga0315315, IMG submission 203699) | Ammonia-oxidizing marine archaeal communities from Monterey Bay, California, United States - M1 40m 3416 | ecosystem: Environmental > Aquatic > Marine > Intertidal zone | place: USA...
GTGGCCGATTAAACAACAACTACTACTAGCTAGTAGTACAGTATACTAGAGTACGTATACTAGCTAGTGTGTGTGTGTTTAATCGGCCTCCAGGATCCCGTCCACCTTAGACAGCTCTCGACGATTCAGTACGAGCTCTTAGCTACTAATAGCTAGTAGCTAGTAATATGCATTCTACTAGCTAGACTAGATTAGTACTAGCTAGTAGGTGGAGTGTGCATTGTACGAGCTGTTACAGCACATAATATGCATACTACGCTCGTAGTACTTACTAGAGTAGCAGTATGCATACTACGAGCTCGTAAGTAAGTATTATGGATATTCATTGTAGTACTACTACTGTAGGAGTAGCTACTCTAGAGTAGTATCCATAGTACATACATGGTGTACGAGAGGTATGTAGGCTTGACGCACGAACACAAATCGGACATAGGCTTACCAATCTGACTGGTCGTCCAAATCAGTGTCGGATACAGACGTTGTCCCGAGATTGTCTTCATCCTCCTCCTCGCTCATTTCATAGGCTTCTTCCGACGGTTCATCAAACTCTACAATCTCTTCTTCCTCCTCCTCCTCCATTTCCGCACCCGGACCAACGGTGAGTGGAACGCACTCCTCTAGCATCGAGCACTCCAGGTCGACGATGTGGTCCCTAACCTTTCCCTCAATCTTTGCGAACGAACTTGCAGCCGCTTTCCACGCCATCTGCCCGATGAGAAGCTTGAAGGGCAGAGCGGCGTGGACGATGCGGTGCCACGAATACCACCTCGTCCAGAGCGCCCCGCTGACCAGAGCGCGGTTGGCGACGTACTCCAGGGCAGGAATGGCTATGACTATTGCGGCAAGGAGGGCACCCGCCAGGAGCGAACGGAGCATCGCCCCGTTCCCCAGATCAAGAAGGACATTGCTCAGGAGAAATCCCTTGACTCCGGCGTGCTGCATCAGGGAGAACTCCGACTCGTCGCTGAACCAAGAGTGGAGGACGGCGTAGCGGGAGTGCCACATAGGCTCAACCTTTGCCGGGTCGGTCCTCCGGAGGCGGTTGAGGGCCGAGAGGGAGATCCACTGCGTCGTACCAAACGGGGACACCACTTTGGTGTTGGGCTCTGCATCAAACGAGTACAGGCAGGACTATGTTGGTGGTTGCGGAACGCAGACGAGGGGGGGGAGAGAGCCCGGTAAGAGAATTAAATCGCAAAATGCAAAAGAATAAAATATAATAGGACTCATGCCTGTGTGCTTGGGGATACGCATCCTCGATCATGTATGTATCCCCGCAGGAAAGAGGGAAGGGGTCATATCCCAAGGTTAAATCCTAAACTTACCTTGGGCTCCTCAACCGTGGCCATGGCGCAGTCCCAATCGGCTGGCTCGGGGGGCTTGTCCCCATCGGCCGTCGACACTCCGGAGATGGTAGCGAGCGGGAGCCCCCTCCTTGCGAGAGACTCCGACAGGAAGGTCTGCCTCAAATTGAGTAGTGTGTGCTGATCGGAGAGATACTTCTTGAGGGCCGCGGCGGCCTTCGCCTCTTCCGCGGCCTCCTTCAAGCGCTGTGCGTCGTCCTCCTCGTCATCGTCCGTCATCTCGTCGACGGAGGAAGTAGAACGCGTCGCCATCGACCCCCCGCGGGGAAACGTAGACAGGACGTCAGAAGGGCAGGGGACTGGCCCGCTGACGCCTCTGCACATGCCTGACAGGGACAGTGGCCGAAACACCCGAGGCGCCCCGAGGCTGGGCGAGGAGGTGGCGCCCGCTGCCCCAGCACAGAGACAGAGAGCGAGGGCCGCAGCGAGGGGCAGGCACGCCACCGGTCCCGGGGTAGGGGGTGCGCGGCGGCCGCGCCGTTGCGGTCGTGGCATCGTTCTGTGCGCAGTGCTCGGAGCGGGTCGCGGCCGCTCCGATCTCGAAGGCTTTGATGGGGGTATTGCAATGGTGAGGGGGTGGAGTGTGAGTGCAAGCGCCTTGGGAGTTTCATGTCGATCAGGCCGAGGGCCGAGGGGCACCCACTGACGACTGACGTCCGCGACTCAAGCGATGCATCTCCTTGCGCCCTCCACGCGGAATGGCATGCGTGAACAATCCAGGTCCGGGTCCCCCTTGCTTCACACTCTCGGGAGTATTACTACTCTACGAGTAGTACTACTAGAGTAGTAGTATCCACACATACTTAGTAGTACTGTACTAGCTAGTAGTTTCCGGGGTGCGTTATGCATACGAGCTCGTACACCGCACCACAAGGCTAAGAATAAAGCAAGCAAGCGAGGCCAGCTCGTCTCCCGCCTGACCGGCTCATTTTTATTGCGTCGCTGTTCAAATAATAATAATAAAAGTAATATATCTCACATATACTCGCGGAGGAGCGCCACCTTCACTACCCCAATGCCACCCGTAGCCACGACGACCGGCAAAGGCGGCGGAGGGAACCCCTTCGCCGCATTCTCCGCGCCTGGGTCGTCGACCGGAAATCGCGGGGGCGGGTGGATGACGACCCAGAAGAGGGGAAGGGACGACCTCGCAATCGCCCGCGACTCCAGAAAAGCCAGGGCCAGGATGGCCAGCATGCGCGCCCCCAGACTCAAGGTCGGCGCCAAGGCTAAATCCGAATCGGCGGCCAAGCCCAGGAAACGACGCAAGGCCCGGGCGAATTCCGAGTCGGAGGAGTCCTTCGTTCACGAAGAGTCTTCCGACGACGAGAATGGCATGGCCGACTTCATCGTCGACGACGACGATGAGATCTCCGAGGAGGACCCGTCGAGCGGTGAGGAGGATATGGAGACCTTTATGTCGATCACCGGCATGAAGCGCACCAGCATCCCGCCTTCCCGCCTCCGGAGTGATGGGGGTCTGGCTGGTAGGGCCCTCAAGAGGGCGCGGGGCGAGGCCTCTACCGCCGCTAATGCTGCTGCGGGCAGAGGCCGCTCCAGGCGTCAACCGCTCGGCGGATCGTCATCGTCGTCCTCGTCCTCAGAGGAGGACATCGTCTCCCCCATCCCCCCCCGAAGGAATAGGGGGAGAGTGGGGGCCGTGGTCAGGAGGGCCAACGCCGGCGGCTTCGTCGAGGAGAAGAAGGCTGATTACGATTCGGACAGCGACCTCCAAATCCTGGGCACAACAACAGTGACGAAGACGACGGCGAAGGCGTGTGCACCGGCAAAGCCTCCAACCTCCACCAGCGACGGACCCACGACGTCCACATTCTTCGGCGGCGGAGCGAACGTCGCCAAGAAGACCGAAACTGACCGCACCATGGACCTCACCCTCTCCGACGACGACGGTGATGCCAACTTCGGCGCGGCATTAGGCAAGCCATCGTCGCGCTGTTCCGACAGCGTAGCGTCGCGGCGCGTCCTGGTCGATGATGACGACGACGAAGACGATGATGATTCCGATTCCACAGACAGCTTGCTGGACCTCGACTTCCGTAAGAAGGTGAAAGAGCGGAGCTCCGAGAAGAACCGGAGCAGTAGCCTCGATGACAATGGCGGTAGCGATAGCTTCGTGGACGATGATGAGGCGATCGCAACTGCTATGGCCATGTCCCTCTCCGAAAGTGGTAAGGACGGCGTAAGGAACTCTAGCAGCAGCGCCGACCCCGGCCCACCGAAGAAACTTCTCGGCCAGGCCAAGAAGAAGGCCTCGCAATGGAAGAAGGTGAAGAAAAGGCGCCAGTCGAGGGTGACCGTCGATCTTTCGCCCTCATCAAGCAGATCACCCATGGTCCTCGAGGACGACGATGACGTTACTAGCGATGAGGATCGCCTCGAGGAGATGCTTGCCGAAGAGTCAGAGTCGGAGGAGGAGGAAGACGACGAGGCCGACGAATACGTGGACGAGGAAGAGCGGGAGGCCGGGTCAGTTCTCAAAGCAGCCAATAATCTGAGCTCCCACGTGCTGCGGACCATGAGCAATTGGGTCGTCGGCGAGACGGGCGCTGTTCCGAAAGGCATGATTGTAGACGGGGCCCTGGCCATGACAACCACGAGTCTCCCCGGAAAATCATTGTCGAGAACCAACGGCGACCGCTGTGGCAGCACTGGATCACACGAGTGGATATCCCACGAGGATATGAAGTTGATCTGTCCGGGTGTGAAACTCGCCGACTACCAGCTTGTCGGCTGCAACTGGTTGGCCCTGCTCCACGGAATGAAATGTAGCGTTTCTAGCGCTGCTTCTTTATCCAAAAGGGGGGGAAAGAAAGGACGAGATGGTGGAGGAATGAACGTAAACGGAGTCCTCGCGGACGAGATGGGCCTCGGTAAAACCGTTCAGACCATTTGCTTCTTGGCGTGGCTAAAGCACAGAGGCAAGGCATTGGGAAAGCCTTGTTTGCCGCATATTATTATTGTGCCAGCATCTGTCCTATCGAACTGGATGCGAGAGCTTACTAAGTTCTGTCCAAGCATGAATGTCGTTAAATACCATGGGTCTTTGGCTGAGCGCGAGGATCTAAAGCAGGATATGAGGGCAAACTATTTGGGCAAGGGTGGACTTGATATCGTCCTAACGACCTTTTCTTACTTCAGCAAAGAGAAATCAGACGATCGCTCGTTTCTCAAGAAGTTTGATTTTGATTACATGGTGGTGGACGAGGCCCACCAGCTGAAGAATCCCAGGGGCCTTCGCTACAAGAACATGGATAAATTCACCACTTCGCACCGTCTCCTCCTCACGGGGACACCTGTGCAGAACTCGCCCAAGGAGCTTATGGCGCTCCTTTGCTTCCTCATGCCCCTATTTTCCCGGAAGGGGTCAAGATCATTCGACGAAAGTTCGGAGAATGACGGCGGAGAACGCATGCTTCAGCACTTCGTTTCTCTGAAGCAACAGGAGGCCAGTTCAAGCGAAAACGTTTATCGAAAGCTCAAGCAGCTCCTAGCTCCATTTGTGTTGCGACGTCGCAAGAACGAATGTCTTAAACAACTGATTCCCGAGAAGACTAGAAGATTGGAGCTTGTTCCGTTCGACAAATCCTCCCAAAAGGTTTACGACTCAATATTGGCCAGCCACATCCAGGCAAAGCAAAATGGCGATATTATTGACGATGCCTCAGCGAAGAATAACCTCTTCACTAAGCTACGCAAGGCGGCTAACCATCCTCTTCTTTTGAGGACTCGGCACTGCAGCAAGGAAGGTATCGAACACCTTGTCCATCATCTCCACATGTACGGATACTTTGGCAGCGTTGAAACAGCTACAGATAAGAGAGAACTCATTCGAAGGGAGCTGAAAACCTTTAGCGACTTTGATATTCACGGTTGTGCCCACGACGTCATTTGCGAAAATCCTAGTCGAAGGGACGAGATGAGTCGTTATTTGCTCAATGAAGAGGCTCTATTTGCTTCTCCGAAATTTGTACGCCTGAAAGCACTACTCCCCGATCTCATTAGAAACGGTCATCGAATGCTGATCTTTTCTCAGTGGACTCGCTGTCTTGACCTCATTGGTTGTCTTTTAGATTCTATGGGCCTCGACTTTCTACGCATTGACGGGCAAACAGCTGTCGCGGAGAGACAGGACCTAATGGATAGGTACAATGAGTCAACCAAGATCCCCATTATGCTTTTGTCAACGAGAGCTGGGGGAATGGGGATTAACCTTACGGGAGCAGACACATGCATCCTCCATGATCTAGATTTTAATCCCTTCAATGATTTGCAAGCGGAGGACAGGTGCCACCGTATTGGCCAGACCAAACCTGTGACAGTAATCAAACTAGTTACCGAAGGAACCGTAGATAATGACATTTACGATATGCAGGAGCGCAAAGCCAAGATGAATGCAGCTATCCTTGAAAGCGGCGGCGAAGATAAAACCAAGGCATCAGCGAAGAAGGCCGCAAAGAAGAGCGACACCGCAGAGGTTAATAACATTATTGATAATGCAGTGAGTCGCTATTTTGCCTCGCCAAAGGAGATGAAGAAGACTTCTCGTGGACATACGATCGAATTGGACATATGAACTAACATGTAAGGTTGTAAAACGCCAAATTACGGATACCTGAGTTACGAGCTCGTAGAGTGGTAAAATAAAAATGCTAAGAATTCCTATGTCATGTACTTACGTAGGTATGATGTACGAACTAGTACAAAAGCAGTTATGGCTACTTGCCCTATTAATCTCCCTGCGTACAAAACTGTGTTATCATCGCTCCACACACGAGTTCGCTACGGCCAAATGGTCAATCACCAAGACAAAACAATATACACCCATGTCGGGGCGGTTAATCATTACCACAAAGAAGACGTACTGTCCCTGGAGACCTGAGAATGTCGAGAGGATCCTTCGCGATGAGCGGCTCGAGCGGGAGCGTATTGGGCGAGAAGAAGAATCAAGGAGAAATAATCACGCATCGACTCGGTTAGAATTGTTGAGAGTACAGGCGGGATTAACAGACCCCTATAGCGGAGATGAGCAGAAAGGGTTGCCACGAGTGATGAAGCATGTAAATCTATTTGAGAAAGAAGAGATGGAATTGGCTGAAAGTGCGGTTTCAAGATCCGCGCGTTCTCGTGATGATGCGCGTGGCAAGCAGGATGAGGATTGGGCGGGGGTAATGCCGGTTCCGCTGGGAGGAGACGAGGCGGCAAAAAGACGGGAAGCCGCCCCCTTTTACATACGAGCTCACAGCACTCCAAATCATGCCGGCTCGGGTAAATTGGGTGACGACAAACTGAAAAGAGAAATGGACCCAATGAAGGACTTAACATTGAGAAAAAATCATAACGATCGCAAAGAGAAGCGAAAGGGCAGATACGAGCTTAAACGCAATAGCAGAGAAAATAAAAAATCAAGGCATGGTCGCAAATCAAGCAACGAAATCAATGGGCACGAAAAGAAGAAATCTAAGTCTCCTCGGCACGGACGGAAAGAGGACGATCGCATACAGAGACATACTAACCACGAATCCGAGTCATTGACTAAAATGAGGCAACGTCGTCAAGAGAGGGAGCAGGCGGAGGCCCAGAGGGCATTTATGGTACGACTTGAAGCAAAAAGCCTTCAAAGTTCTCGGGCAAGCGACTGCGCAAAACACAATGGCTAAATAAGCGGTTGGTCAGCGGCAATTGGCAGCTGCTGATACAAGTTTGCACGCGGAACATTGTAATACGCGGAACGCATCGTAACGACATTCCAATACGCCATGTCGACAAGAGATGCCTCGATATCTCTGTTTCCCTACTTTGAAGACCTTGTGCACGATGAATATAATGAAGTTTTCCTTGAAGGTTCAGTCGAAGACGAGTTAACTTTGAAGGATGAAGCCAATTTAGACGATCCGTCTGTTGTCCTGATTGACTCGCAGTCACTCTCATTGCAAGAAATCTTGGACCAATTGCAAGTCAGAGGAATTGTGTCGTATGGTTTCTTTGCTGAGGATTCTAAATTACTGCAGGAGGCTCTTGACGAAGAGTACAGGCAGTACAGGGAGGCGAAATGCCGCGAATATGAGCAGACGAAAGAGCAGAGACTAGCACAAGCAAACGAGCGAAGGAGGCAGAAAATCATCGACCTCGAGTTGGAGCGAGAGCGTAGAGTGCTTGAAGATGACTCGCAATTGAAGCACACCCTAAGACAAATTGTCACGGGCAAGGGGGCTGCAATTATTCGAGTAGATACAAGCAGAACAAACTTGGTCGCAAGACCGCTCGCCTTTGCATTGTGCTCAACTGAATGCAACATCTGCTCTCTCGATTTAAGCCAGACTGGGATGTCAGATAGTGTCGGGGCATATCTATGTCGAGCTTTGGGCAGAAATTATTCTATCCGTCGTCTAGACCTAGGCAATAATGAAATTGGGCCCAGAGCGCTGTGCGTCCTAGCGGATTCCTTGAGTGATAGCAATCGCACGGTTGAGTTCGTCTGCCTTCAGGGCAATCCTTTGGTTGGAAGGGGGGGTAATTATTCTGGAATAAAGGCGTTAGCAGCGATGCTCGGAAAAAACTCTGTGTTAAAGCATCTTGGCCTGTTTCGTTGCATGATAGGAATGGGCGCAGGTGACGCTCTTGCCGACGCCGTCGAAAAAAACATCTCATTATGCTGCATGAAGATTGGCTACAACTTGTTTTCTAATTTTACTATTAAGAGGATTCGGCAGAAGACACAAACAAATCGACATCGTCGCCAAGTTGAGCGCAAAGAAAGGGCTCGCCAGAAATATTTGGACGAAAGTCGTCGGACGGAACTAGCCCAACTTATGGCAGCGCAACGGAAAGAAGTGAGCGATCTCAACTGGTTAGAAGAACAAAAGAGAACGCGTGCTGATGAACGCCGACTGTCGCTGGAGAGAAGGTTGGAGCAAGAACGGTTGGAACGACATTCTGAGGAGGGACGGCGATTAAAAGAAGAAGAGAAGGAGGCAACAGCGGTCAAGAAAGCCAGAAAGAAGAAGGGAAAGGGCAAAAAGAAAAGGAAGTGACTCCACCGGATGATTTCCTGATCTGGTACTTTTCTACGCTAAGTCAGGACGGACCGTGGTGGTAGTCCTGTCCTGTGTGTACTATAAAGGCATGACGGATGATATTATTTGTACCAGTTTATTAGTATAAAAGATCTATTTCTGATTTCACCGATGAGGGTTTCGGTCAGGCCTTTGAGCCCTACTTGTTGTTCTTCCGCTTCTTCCGCATTCTCTTCATGGCCCTCTTCTTCCGCCTTCTCTTCATGGCCCTCTTCTTCAGCTTCTCCTTCTTCTCCGCCTTTCGCTTGGCCTCCGCAGCCTCCAAGTCCTCGGCCCCGTCGTCGCCAAGAGTGTCATCGTCGCTGCTGCTACTGCTACTGCTGCTGCAACTGTGTCGAATCCTCCTCCTGCTCTTGTGCGTCTTCCTGCGCTTCCTCCACCGTCGGCTCGATTTTCGGACTTAATTGTACGAGTATGAGGCTTAATGTAGATATCTTTTCATAAGTTAAATTATTCAGGAGCTTTTTCAACATAAAAAGACAGGCCCGCATTGTTTTCTGGACTTCCCAAGTTGGCAAGACGTACCAACTTTCTCTCGCAGAACGAGCGTAGGAATGTAGACTTCAGCACCTACTGACACGGATAAATTCCATAATCATTGAAGGAGCGTCATTACTGCCCGAAAACACAACAGACCAGCCAAAACCGAGTGCAGCACCATGGCTGCAATTCGCATTAGTGTTGCGAAGAGAACTACGACCAAATTAAAGCTGCGCAATGGCTTCGAGCATGGCATCTGGCATAGTCGCATCAGGGTTTTCATCTCCTGCAGGATCGCCTGGGGCCTCAGCGACATGTATCACCTTGATCTCACCATCGTCGACGAACATTGCAAACCTTTTGCACCGATTAATCAAACCTTTTTCATTGCGAGGGCCATCAGCAATTAGCTCCATGTCCAGAGCACGAGTCAGCTCACTGGTCGGATCCCCCATAAAGTTCAGCTTTGACAGGCCTACCTTCTGATTCTTGGCCCATGCCTGCATCACGGCAGCATCGTTGACACAGTACACAATTACTTCGTCGATACCAGCAGCGCGGAGAGCGTCTTGTTTCTCCTTGTAGCCGGGGATCTGCTCCTTGGATCAGGTGGGAGTGAAGGCTCCAGGAAGACCGAGGAGAATGATCTTCTTGCCTTGGGCATGAAGAGAGACATCAATCTTTTCCGGAGGCCAACCTTTGTGAAGCGATATGCTAGGAATCTTATCCCCGACGGAAGCAAATGGCCGAACCAAGATATTGTTACCCAACCTCGCGAGTGAGGGTTGGGATAGGAAAGCTTTGCGGGCGGCAAGACCAAACATGGTGAGAAGTGAGACTGTATGGTGAGCGGAAATCGTCAAGAGGTTCTCTGTACGATTTAGATAACCTCAACCCTACTAGCTAGTACTAATAATTACTACTCTCGTAGTAGATAAAGATATTTATACTCCTAGCTAGTAGTACATTATTATTTATAATTATATACAGTCACCCACAGAGACATAATCGCCCAAAAGAAGCCATTTTTCACCCTGGCGACGAAATCCCTTACTTTTTTAGAAGATCCGGACATGGTGCGGCACCAGATAAAATCAGGGAAACCACAGAGCTTAAAAGAGACAGAGCTGATCTGATGTGTGCTGATCAAACCTGAATTTACAAACACCGACAATGAATCGTTCGAGAAATTTACTTTAATGTATTGACTCTCGCAACCCGTCCAGAAGAAGCTGGGGCATGACATCTAATACTATAGCAATCAAACGGGGGTGGCTCTACAAAGAAAAGAGCAATGCAACCCCATTCGGAGGGAACACCAATCGTCGTTGGTTCGAGATCGAGCGAAGCAGCCAAAACGACGAGCTTCTCTTGGCGTACTACCACCAACCGCCATCTCCTGACGAAGAGGGGGTCCCTAGAATGTCCAAGGGAGGGTGGATTTTTTTGTCTGATGTTCAGAGCGTGTCAGAAGATGCTATTGGGCATTGGATTGAAATCCGCCACCCAACAAGAACATTCAGGGTCAAGACTGACTCTCGTGCCGACCATAACTCGTGGTTTCAAGCACTCGCAGAGCTATGCAACCCGGATACGAAGGAATTGAAGTGCCTCGAGACTTTAAAACCAATGTGGAGTGGAGCATCTACCAAGTCAGCAGAGACTGCAGCACAAGAAGGAGAAGGTACGAAGCATGGAGAATTGGATATGCAGGAAGAGAACGAGAGCCGAGCACAAACGGAAATAAACTTCCTTCGGCGTTTGCAGGGCGCTCCACTATTGGAGGGATGCCCCCTGGCTGAAGCAGAAGTAGATATTCCTGCTGCACCCCCCCCTTCTTGTGATTGCCGAACGGATTCTTCAAGTGATTGTGCCACAGACTCTCCAATTGGGGGTGTTATGCCTAACTCAAGTAGCACGACGACAAGGATCGATAGGTCACACAACAGAATGCACAGAACTGAATCTCCTCTTCACCATCGACTGGGTCGAGCGATTGAAGGGAACGGGAATCCACGAGAAATACAGCCAATCCACGGCAAGCAGAGAGGCAAGCCTCCGTGGCACCTTCGCTTGGTCCTCGATGATAGCACTTCATCAGACGAAGTAAATTCGGGTCCATCGTCCAACCATACTCTTGAGTACAAGCACAACAATCCATTGGTTGACACAATGGCACAGGATGACGTTGTCGGCGGTCTTGAAAGGTTTCTTATTGAGACTGATCGACAAGGACTGCTTCCTGTTTCGCCCCTTACGGCTACATGGAGCGTAAACACAAGTGACAAAAAGCCGCTGGATACTCCCTCTGTGATATCCAAGCCAAAGCCAAAAACAAAGTCAAAGTACGGTCCTGGAGTGATCCCGGACGATAATTTTGCGACCGAGGCGTGGGATGATAATTCATCGTTTTAAAAAGAGTCCATCTGACAACATCATAAATTAATCCACCATCCTTGACTTTTTCTTCCGTGCCCTCTTCCACGCACGAAAAGTTTCTCCATCGTACTTTGCTTTTGCATCTTTCATAGACATGTCAAGCTCCACCTCCGAAAAGGAGAGAATTTCTTCGGTCACGTCCCAAAGTCTTTCGATGACTGCAAGGCGTACATCATCTGCAGGAGAACAGGCTTCATTGTCGGACAAAGCCAACTCTAGTGCGTGCAACCTCCAAAGGGCAGTGTTGACGGCCTCGAGAGATCGTTCAGCTTTCGGAAGCAGTAGCTGTTGGGCCGCCAGAGCTTCGTCTGGATCGAGCCAACAATGCGACATTGCTTGACGCACGAGCTCGGAGTGCCGCGAAAGGGAATCGGCGCGAAGCTTGATCGTAGAGGCGACATGAGATACTTCTTCCTTAACGGATTCTAGTGCTCCGAGATCTGTAGCTTTCGCCCCAAGCGCTCCTGTCAAGTCACCCCCTGTGGATCTCACAATTTTTTCCGCTCCCCGTTTTAGTCCATCCATTAGAAACTGGAATTGCAACATATCTGAATCACTTCCTTCGCCTCCCGGAGTCAAATTTTGCCACAGCCATTCTCTTACGGCTGCACGCTGTTCTGGAAGGCGCCACACGATGTGCTGAAGCAGTAGGCAGTCAATTGGATCGACATGAGCCCGGCCGTGCGACGCAGCGCTTAGACGGAGCAGCCGAGCGGCCTGCACTAGTCGTCGATCACTCACTTCGACATCAAACTCGTCTCGCATGAAGGACCGCAACTTTCGCAAGATGTCACAAATATCATAGTTCACTTTAATAGATTCTGCAGCAACCGATAACTCAGCAGAAATCTTATCCAGTCCGTCAGAGAAAACACATAAATCCGGAGCCTTCCCTTCTCCTGCAGTAGTCACCGAAAAGAGATGTGCGAGCCCATCGTCTGATACTGGCATGACCTCCTTCCGAATGAGGAATCGGTCATAGAGTGCGTCAAGCTCTTCATCTTCGGGCAGGTCATTTGATGCTCCAACGACGCATCTTATTGGGCACTTTTCACGGATCCCACCACCATTGTCAAACATTCTCTCATTCAATATGGTGAGCAATGTGTTGAGAATCGCCGAATTAGCTCTGAATATTTCATCCAGGAACGCAACCGATGCAGTCGGAAGAAAGCCGGTCGTGACTCGTTTGTATTCATCGTTTTCCAATGCCTTGAGAGAGAGCGGACCAAAAATCTCGTCAGGAGTTGTGAAGCGGGTCAGCAATCTCTGGAAGAAGTTGCCACCGCACAAAGTTGACAGCCTTCTCCCCAACATTGATTTCCCTGTGCCTGGAGCCCCGAGAAGGAGTATGTGCTCATTCGCCACCATTCCTAACACGACCAGTCTAGATTCTTCTGAACGCTCGACAAGATTTTGAGACACTGCGTGAACGGCATTCCGAAGCTCGGTCTGATGACGTCGCCAAGGTTGCTCCATTTCCGCATCGAGCTGTTCCAATTTCCATGCGTTTGCATCCATTAGCGAGACGGCAGAGGTAACAAGAGTTTCGAGACTCTCCTCTGTTCTCGAACCAAAATCTTTTGACGCGCTCCCCGGTGCACCATTCTCTGTCTTGGTATCACGAGAGTCCCAGAGCTGCTCCCAAGCAGACTCTTCATTTTTTGATGCATAAGGATCATGCGGATCGGTCTTTTCCTCGCGGACATTCTTCCTGATTTTCCCACGTTTCCCTCTTCCGCCGTAATAGTTATCATCGTTAAACAAGTCTTCTTCAGTATAGCTGATGCCCCTGGCTAGGGAGAGCCAGGAACGCTTGCTTAGGCGACTGGAACCGCTCTCAGCGAAGGCGAAAGCAGGCCCGAGAGGCGAAAGATGCATCTCAGCAACGACTGACACAGCGGTCAGAAGCAGTGCCACTACGGCCAAAAGTCGCCTTTGCTTTTGCGCCATTCTATGATATCAGTTGGAGGCGCATATGAACAGATATAAGCTGGGAACCCGCCGATGCTTATCTGAAAATGCCACGTACTCCTCGTACTCCTAGTGTAACTTTGAGCTCGTACAGTGGCTCGTATGCATGCCAGGAATTCCTATTCATACTAGCTAGTAGTACATTTACAGTATAATATAGAATACGAGCTCGTATATATTTTACGAACTCCGTCACACGGCAGAAGAGGAAGATGATAACAACGAGAATAATTGGCGCGTTTACGATGGATCGGATTATGGTGCATACGATGAAGAGAATCGATTCAATCAGGATTGGGTTGAACGCCGGGCCATTGAAGATGCTCCAGACGTTCCGCCGATTGCTTCCCAATGTATTTCGCGACCTTCTCATGACTGCTAAATGCCCGCCACGCGCTCTTGCCATCACGCATTATATTCCATGACAAAATGACGGGAAAAGGCAAATCTTAGGTTGCCCTCTGGATGTTTTGGAATCTCTCATGCAAGGTAGGTCGCATAGCCTGGTAGCAGATTTTCGCGTTCGTGTTAGATACTGTCGTCATCAACCCTCTTTGCTCGTCAACACGAAGAGCCCCATCATTCCCACCAAGACATATTTTAAGACAGGATAATCGTTGAGGGCAATCGTTACCATCCCCACATAACGCAGGGTGCCGACGGCCTTGCCCAGAATGTCTTCCCTCTCCAGCCAGCGCTGACCCGGGGCGTACAACCCACGGTCATCCACTCGGTTGTTGTCACCCTTGGTCAGCAGCTCCACAGTTTTCCCGTCTGGTTTGGTATGAACTCTCATGATGCGATGAACAATGGGAATGTCCCTATCCTTAATCTTAAAGACGACGACATCGCCGACTCCCACCTGTTCGACGGCATTGTTGAGGAAGAGGATGTCCCCGCGCTGAAAGGCAGGCTCCATCGATCCGGACAGGACAACGACAACGGGACTCTCACTCTGTCATTACCAAGGAAGCAACGGGAGCAAGAGGGAGCAAGAAAGCGTGGAGGGGAATAGAAAAGAATTTGTCCGTTAGTTCTAGCGTGGAAATCAACAACAATCGGGCGACGGCGCAAATGGGATATGAGCTGCATACCCTCCGATATTTGAATTACCCACCTTTGTCATGAACATCAATGCCTTCCATATCATGAGGGCACTGAACACAATCATAGCCAAATTGAGACATTGAAAGAGGAGCTGCCTCTTGTTGTCCCAGAGCTTTTTAAGCTCGACGACCTGTTTGTCGATCACCTCCTTGATCATCGTTGCTTGTCTCTTGATTTTGTGGAAGCGCTCGGCTGCTTCTGCTGCCCGCCGCGCCCTTGCGCTGATTTAGAGTACATACCGTACTACTAGAGTAGTAATATTATGGATAATATATATATATATATAATACTGT
>Ga0315315_10003338_pt1 | contig 14749 bp, 6 predicted proteins | sample M140m3416metaG_FD_203699 | JGI IMG/M metagenome (GOLD analysis project Ga0315315, IMG submission 203699) | Ammonia-oxidizing marine archaeal communities from Monterey Bay, California, United States - M1 40m 3416 | ecosystem: Environmental > Aquatic > Marine > Intertidal zone | place: USA...
CAGTTACAATTACAGAGTCGGCATCAGCGCATCCTAAAGCATTTGTTCCAGTTACAATGTATTCTATAGTGCTGCTAGGGAATACGAAAGGATTTGAAATATTTACATCCGTAATTGAATCAGTAGGGGTCCAAGTATAAACTGCTGCACCCGAAGCGTTTAATTGTATAGAGTCACCTTCGCAAATAGAAACATCTATTCCAGCATCAACAGTCGTAAGGGAATTAATAGTCACCGTAACTTGAGCTGTATCTCTACAAGCTCCTGTGGCTCCATAAACAAAATAGGTTTCCGTTGTATTTGGAAAAGCAATAGGGTTTGAGAGAGATGAGTCAGTCAAGAAGATTGCTGGCTCCCAAGCATACGTAGTTGCTCCAGAAGCTGATAGGTTGGCAGAATCTCCAAGACATATGGTTGTATCATTGCTAATAGAAAGAGTGAATGCTGGTTCTATACTTACTTCCATAGTATCAGTTGAAGAGCATCCAAATCCATCTGTCAATGTCAAAAGGTATTCAGTTGTCGCCGCAGGAGAGGCAAATGGATTTAATATGGTTGGATCACTAAGGTCGGTTACAGGTGCCCAAGAGGTTATTCCCACAGCAGATGAACCATTTAGTTGAACACTATCACCAAAACAAATTGATGTGTCAACTCCAGCGTCAAGAAAAGGCAATGTATTTACAGTTACAATTACAGAGTCGGCATCAGCGCATCCTAAAGCATTTGTTCCAGTTACAATGTATTCTATAGTGCTGCTAGGGAATACGAAAGGATTTGAAATATTTACATCCGTAATTGAATCAGTAGGAGTCCAAATGTAAGCTGCTGCGCCCGATGCGTTTAATTGTATAGAGTCATCTTCACAAATAGAAACATCTATTCCAGCATCAACAGTTGTGAGCGCAGTAACTGTAACCATAATTTCCGCCGTATCGCTGCAAGACCCTGTTGCTCCATAGACAAAATATGTTTCAGTTGCAGCGGGACATGCAATAGGGCTGGATAGAGTTGAGTCATTTACTGCGGGTTCCCAAGCATATGTAGTTGCTCCAGAAGCTGATAAATTAGCACAATCTCCAAGACATATAGTAGTGTCATTACTCGTGGTTAATGTAAACGCTTGGTCGACATTTACGTTGATTGTGTCGGTTATACTACAGCCTAATCCATCTACCAACGTCAAGAAATATTCAGTCGTAACAATTGGAGAGGCAAATGGATTTAGTGCAGTGGCATCACTTAGTGCACTAGTTGGGGTCCAGGTTATTACTCCAATTGATGAAGAACCGTTTAATTGAACACTGTCTCCAGAACAGATTGAGGTGTCAGCTCCTGCACTGACAAAAGGAATGTTAACATTTACCGTTACACTATCTAGTGCAAAACAACCTCCTCCAATATCAATTAAAATAAAGTATTTTGTTGTGTCGGTTGGAAAGACACCTGGTGTTAAGGTTGTTCCATTAATCACGTTTACGCTAGGTGTCCAACTTGTTGTAAAGCCAGGCAGCGCATCAGTTGTTGCAACAATATTTGCTGTATCTCCATAGCAAATTGTGGTGTCAAGGCCTGCATCAGTGTTAGGGGCAATGGTCACTGTAATATCCTCCGTGATAGGGTCAGACAGACATCCAAATTGATTTTCTGCAATTAGCGATATGGTTCCTGTACCTGGAGATATCCATTGAATGTCAATGGAGCTACCATTATTGGCGACGATATTTCCTCCTGTAATAGTCCAATTATAACTAGTATTTGGAATGTTTTGTGTTGTATATGTCTCTGTGGAAAACTGACAAACGACTGGGTCACCAGTTATTGACGAAGGGGGGGCGACGGAGTTTACTGTAATTTGATAGACGGAGTTTGTTGTTTTTGGGGGACAGCCATTATCCATAACAGACACCTGGAACTGATACGGTAAGTTTTGTGCTTGTCCACAAGCTGTTGTCCAACAAAACTCTGTTGATACAGTATCTAAACCATTTACAGGCTGATTTATAGTTGCGTTGGGGTTAACTATGTTTACATCGAATACTGTTCCACTAGCTATCAATGTTAAGCTGTCTCCATTTGGGTCATCATAGCCAAAATCAAAACATAAAGTTTCTCCCTCCTCTATGCTAAATTGATTACTGGTGGTTCCTGCTGTGGGGTCAATGTTTGGAGAAGGGTTGGGTGGGCAAGATAATACCAGAACTTGTAAATCTCTTCTGGTTACACCAATTAAATTCCCATTTCGGTATTCTTTAATTTCTACTGCAATGACATAATCTCCGGTAGCCGGAGGATAATAAGTTGTAAGACCGGTTGAAGCATTAATGTTAGTATAGCCTCCGGCACCAAATGGCTGAACAAGACTATATCCGCCCGCATAAGTAACTGTGTTGATTGTCCAGTTTAATGAGGCGGGGGGACCCGGAGCCGGGGCTGTATCTGAAGAGACTTGGGCATCATAAGGTTGAACAAAACTGAATACTAACATGTCTCCGTCGGGGTCAATTGCAGAGTTCAACAATGTAGTGGTGTCTCCAGCACATAAAAAGGGAACTGGATCATCTGTAAATACGGGCGAACTATTTTCCAATAAAGGTGGCGAAATGTAGGCATGAAATGACATAGATTCATCTGGAATAAGGTTGACAATTGTTCCATTACGACAACATCTCTCATAAAAAATATGATAACCAGAAAAATTCAAAGGAAGGTCTATAAGCCCTTCATAGACAGCTTTGTCGATGCAAGTTCCTGTTCCGATGGTACATCCGTTTGGGATATTTGGGTCTATCCTTTCAACCAGAACCAAAGTCATGTTTACACTTGCAACGAAGCTTTTGATTGGTCCCCCACCTAACGGGGAGTTTTGTAAATCATGTTCATACACGCCAATATCTTCAATTGTTTGTTCTGGTCCATTTTGAAAGTTACTCGGAGGAGCGCAATCAGTATAAGTGGTTAATATAATTTTATAGCGATAGTTTCCTCCAAATTGGCCAATATATTCATATCCTAAATTACCTCCAATTAGGTGTGAAGCATCAGCTTTACCTGAAAATAATGCAAAAGCAATTATGATAAAAACATATTTCATTAGTGAACAATAATTTTTCGAGTAATTTTGATTCCAGATTCACTTTCTATACCAAGGAGGTAAGTCCCTTGAGGTAATTCTGAAACATCTACGGATAAATTCGTGGTGTTTATATTTGATTGCGTAATAATCCTTTTCCCTATTAAATTATACAATGTAATGTTCTTAATCTGTTGATTTGAAGACTTTATGAAAAACTTTTCATTTGCCGGGTTTGGATAGATTTGAAATGGGTCAGTAACTTCTTCAACTCCTACAACTACTACTCTTATAGCGTAATCTTCTGTTTGACCTCTAGTACAATTGGTGCATCCAGTAATTGCACTCCCAACTTCGTCGGATGAAATACGCATTCGCAACCATGTGTTGTTCGTAATACCTGATGTTGGGATCGTTATATTTAATTCTGGATCGTAAGTATTTAATGCTTCCATAACAAGTTCAGTTGTATTGTCAAACACTCCATCATTATTGTAGTCAATCCATGCCTTGGTGTCTTGTGGATTATCTGGCCCAGTTCTTATACTTAATAAATAAGAATTTCCAGGCGTTAAATCAGTTTGTTTTTGGCACGAAAAATCTTGATAACCTTCAATTGCGTTTACAGATGAATTATTAATTGTATTTAGCTGCACAGAATAGATTCCATATTCACAGCAATGCGCTAAAGTTTGCGGTTCACATGATGCTGCAATTACATTATTTGCTGTAGCTACTTCAATGTAACCAGGCATGGTTAACGTGCTATTTCCAAAAGTGTTTGAGGCAACTAGTTCGACGGTATAAATTCCATCTGCGGTGTATGTGTGTGTCGGGTTTTGCTGTACAGACGTATTTCCATCTCCGAAATCCCATCCCCATGCGAAAGGTATGTTCGTTGATAAATCAGAAAAATTAACTACACCATCGCAGGTTAATACTACGTCGGCACTAAAATCTACAATTGGAGGAGAAACATCTTGTTCAACTATAATTGTATAGTCCTCAGCTTGTCCATAACCCGGATCATCACAAGGGGTTGGGTCTGCATTTAAATCATAATCTGCAATTACGCGCATGCGCAAGGGGGTATTTAGCGTCGCGCTTGATGGAATCGTTACAGACCCAGATGTTCCAAGAGAACTCGAACTTGAAACAATTAATTCAGTTGTTGGGTTAAAAGTTCCATCGTTATTATAGTCAATCCATGCCGCACAATTATGTGTAGTTGGAGATGCATGATCAATTGATATATTATACGATTGACCAGCAAATACAGTTGTCTGGCTACAAGTAAAGTCCGTATAGCCTTCTACAGAGCTTCCAGAATTTATGTTCAATGTGTTAAATGTTACGTTTGTAATTCCAAATCCTAAGGAACCATCTACTGTATTGGGAATACATGCAGCTGTTATTGGCGTAGCTCCAGAAACGTTAACCGTTATGTAGTTTGCTTTTGTCTCACTGTCATTGCCAAATGCATTGGTTGCGGTTAAGCTTACAGTATAAGTTCCATTTGCTATATAAGTATGCGTTGGGTTTTCTAATGTGCTCGTGCCTCCATCACCGAAATCCCAGGACCAAGCTGTAGGAGAGTTCGTTGATTGATCAAAAAACTGAATATCACCCGAACATGTGTTTGTTGAACTAACAGAAAAGTCACAAAGTGGCGGAGCGCTCGGAGCTTGCCACTCTAATCGCATGTTAGGTCTGTCAAAAAAGGTGTCGAAAGTATTTCCAGAACTACATACTCCACTGGCATCTTGAAAAAGTACCGAGGTACTTTCAAAACTTGTTGATGACATATATGTTTCAGCATTTCCCGTAAAAGCTGTATTATTAAAACAGGTTTCTATCAATACATTAGATGTCCCGTCCCAATAAAAAGGAGAACTAAATGAATGTGTGTTCCAACCAATACTCTCTGTGTATGTTTGTGGTCCGTATATTGTGGTTAGGCCGGTTTCAAAAGTAGGAGGGATTGTCGTGCTTGTTGTGTTTTTTATCTTTATTGTCAAATCAATTAGAGGAACTCCTTCTGCTGCGGCTACATTAAAAGCAAGGCTAGTGATATCGCCAGCTGTCATTCCTTGCGCACCTAATTCACTGGCTAGGATGAGCATTTGATGTTTGGCGCCAAAATACCAATTTCCATAAGGAGCCGGATAATCTGTGTTTGTATTTGTTGAGGAACCAGAGCCTATAGTAATAGTAGTTTGCGAAAGACCAGAAAACGAAAATAACAAGATAAAAAAGGTGATGTTTTTAAAGAGAATTTTCATGGTTTCAAAGAATTGATACAATATACAGACTGTTGAATTATGAATAAGGTTGTTTCAACGTTAATTTGATTCAATAAAGATAGTCAAAATTGATTATATAAATTCACGAAATTTAGCAAAATTTGAATAGGGTTACTTTGCTAGGTGTTTTTGGAGTTTTAAGAGAGGTTGCGGCAGTATTTTGTGTCCTCCTCCATATCTAAACAGTTTAAATGGGATTTCTTTTTCCTTAAATTCTTTGATGTATTGGTTAATAATTTCCTCAGAGAATAGTTTGTCAGCATCTCCGATTAAAAAGTGTAATGAAAATTTGTTGAATGCTTCTATATTTTCCAGAGAGCTAATGTCTGCAGGAAATGAACCTGCCCAAAGAATAAGGTTTGTTGGTGAAACCTCACCTAAAATAGCCCATCGACTAGCAGTAGCTGCTCCTTGAGAAAAGCCTAATATGTTTATATTGACTTTCATTCTTTTCTGCAGAACTTGATGTGCCACTTTGTCCAAATATTGCACATAGTCATCAATGTCTGATTTTCTTTCCTCTTTTGTCATCCATGAGGCTACAACTTTTCCAGAAAACCCATTCCAATAAAACCTACTTAATCCTTCGGGAGCAATAATGAGAGTGCTCTCATTCAGAATAGGTTCAAACCATTTGATAAAATATTTTGCTAGTTGACCATATCCATGGCAAACAAACCACACATCAGTTATTTTGTCACTTGGAGTTCCTAAAACAAAATATCTAGCTGTTTTTTCTATTTTAATATCTATTTGTTTCATTCGAAAGTTGTTACCGATATTAAATAGTTTTCTAAATCTTTTATTGCTGAATTTTCTTCTAATTTATTCCAGTTTAGATACTTTGCGAATTGTGAAAGTGCAATTTTCGCTTCCTCCAATACAATATTTGGTTCGAAATTTATTTTACCTGTTCTTCGCAAAAAGAAGTCTATTAGATTTATTGTAGAATCATAGCGTAAAGAAAACCAAACTTCAGCTTCAACCAAATAATTAAATTTCTCATTTTCAAATATCTCTAGAATTGAATTAGCTTGTTTTCCATATGTTCTAACAAGGTATTCTGCTTTTTTTTCAGCTATTTGTAATGATTTTAATCTTGATTTGATGGATAAAATAAAGCTGTCGACTAAATCAGGTGTATCAAATTCTCCGCCAGAAATTTTAATAGCCTGAGTAGTGCACTTATGATTAATGTTTAATTGTTTGCCAATTAAATCAATTACTTTTTTTGCCATTAATCGATAACCGGTTAATTTCCCGCCAGCAATGGTTATTAAGCCTGAATCAGATATGAATAGCTCATCTTTTCTTGATAGCTCAGCCGTTTTTTTTCCTTCTTCATAAATTAATGGTCGGATACCTGACCATGATGAGAGTATGTCGGAAATATCAAGTTCGTTATTTGGAAACATTTTGTTTGCAGCATCAATCAGGTATTGTGCATCTTTTTTTGTTACTTTTGGGTTGTTCTTGTCCTCAGAGAACTCGGTGTCGGTTGTTCCGATGTAGGTGATTTCTTGTCTTGGTATGGCGAAAATCATTCTACCTCCTTCTACATCAAAATATATGCTGTTGTTAATTGGAAGCTTGTTCCTCGCTACAACGATATGCGCTCCTTTTGAAAGTTGCAGTTTTTTCTTTGATAGAGAACTGTCTTTTTCTCTGAATTCATCCGCCCATGGGCCTGTGGCGTTGACTATTTTTTTTGCTTTTACTGAAAACAGATTTTTCGTAATGTTGTCAATGCAATTTACACCTATTACTTTTTCGTTTTTATATATTAGTCCAGTGGCGGCTGTATAATTCATTGCAGTTGCTTTTAATTGAACAGCCGTTTTAATTATTTCTAAAGTTAATCTCGCGTCATCCGTTCTATATTCAGCATAATATCCTGCACCTTTTAAAATGTCACCCCTCAGTGCTGGCTCAATTTTTTGGGTTTTACTTTTTGAAAGAATTTTTCTTTTGTCTTCTCCGGTTACACCTGCTAGTTTGTCATATAGCCAGAGACCAATTCCAGTTTCGAATTTACCAAATGATCCCCCTTCAACTAGAGGCAGGAGCATTTTTTCTGGAACTACAAGGTGTGGAGCTATGTTATAAACTATAGCTCTTTCCTTACCAACTTCTCGAACCAATCTAAGTTCGAAGTTCTTTAAATAACGCAATCCGCCATGGATTAATTTTGTTGATCGACTACTCGTTCCTGACGCATAGTCTTCTTTTTCAATTAAAGCAGCTGAAAGTCCTCTTGAAGCAGCATCTAAAAGGATGCCAGCTCCTGTAATGCCCCCCCCTATAATTAGTACGTCAAATTCTTTGGATGCTAAATGAGATTTAACTTCTTGTCTTTTTTGAGCGTTAAATAAGTAGTGCTTTAATCCTTTCATTTTGTCCAGTTCATTGATCTTTTAACTGCTTCGGTCCAGAGTGAATATTTCTTAACAAAAACTGTTTGTTCCTTACTTGGCTTGAATACTTTATTTATAGATTTCATTTTTTTCAAGTCTTCTTTTTTCCAGAATCCAGTAAACAACCCCGCCATATATGCAGCGCCTAAAGCAGTAGACTCAATAATGTCAGGCCTATTAACAGGTGTGTCCAATATGTCTGATTGAAATTGCATTAAATAGTTGTTAGCACTGGCACCCCCATCAACGTTAAGAGATTGAAGATGTATTCCTGAATCTTCTTCCATAGCTATCAGCACATCCTTAGTTTGAAATGCTAAAGATTCAAGAGTTGCTCTTGAGATTTCCGATATTCCGGAATCTCTCGTAAGCCCAAAGATGGCGCCTCGGGCATACATGTCCCAGTAAGGGGCTCCAAGTCCTGCGAATGCCGGAACAACAATTACTTCATCTTCATTAGCTTCTTTTGCTAGTTGCTCCGTTTCATTAGATTCAGATATTATCTTTAAACCATCTCTTAGCCATTGAATAGCAGCTCCAGCTATAAATATGCTGCCTTCCAAAGCATATAGAATATTGTCGTCCATTCCCCAAGCAATGGTTGTTAGCAGTCCGTTCTTACTTTCTATTCTTTTATTTCCTGTGTTTAATAACATGAAACATCCTGTTCCATAGGTGTTTTTTGCTTCTCCTGATTCAAAACAACATTGTCCGAACAATGCAGCTTGTTGGTCGCCAATTGCTCCTCTAATTGGAATTTTTGTCCCTTGATATTCATAAAATCCATAGTCATCAGAGCTGTTCTTAATGGAAGGAAGTATGGATTTTGGGATGTCTAAAATTTTCAGTGACTTATTGTCCCATTTTAAGCGATTGATGTCAAAAAGTAGCGTTCTTGAAGCATTAGAATAATCCGTTGCATGGATTTCTCCTTTAGTAAGGTTCCAAATTAACCAAGTATCAATTGTTCCAAAAAGTAATTTATTCTCTTCAGCCAACTTTTTTGCTCCTTCAATATTATTCAAGATCCAGTTGATTTTAGTTCCTGAAAAGTAGGAATCAATGACAAGGCCAGAAGATTTTTTAAAATGTTCTTCATGTCCTTCTACCTTTAACTTTGAACATAAATTAGAGGTTCTTTTGTCTTGCCAAACAATAGCATTGCAAATTGGTTTGCCAGTCTTTTTATTCCATAGAACTGTGGTTTCCCTTTGATTAGTAATGGCAATAGAGTCTATTTCAGATGGATTGATAGAGTTGTTGCTTATTAAGTCGTGAATAACTTTTGTTTGTGTTGTTATAATTTCTTCAGGGTTATGTTCTACCCAGCCAGGTTTAGGAAATATTTGTTCTATTTCACATTGTGCAACATCTATAATTTTTGCATTTTTATTAAAAAGCACGGCCCTTGAACTGCTGGTTCCTTGGTCTAGTGCGATAATATATTTTTTTTCCACTGTATTTGACATATTTTATAATTCATCTTGAAGTTTTTCGCTTCACAAGTTATAACCTTGTGCAAGCAGTATTATCGCAAGCCTTATGATCAATCCAGTACGATTGAATTTCTAGTTAAGTTTAAATAGTATGTATAGATATTCGTTAATAATTTAACAAGTTTCTTTTTGTTTAGAAAATTAAGGCAACTTTCGTATCTTTATACGTTATAAATTGATTTAAATGTCGAAATTGGTTAAAACACATAACAAAGTTATGAAAAAAATTATCTCGTTATTCGTAATTATAATTTTTACGATAACATCTACAAAAGCATCGCATCTTCCAGGAGGTAATATAACTTATGAATGCGTGGGGCCAGATCAATATTTAGTTACGCTAACAATGTATGAGGATTGTCAAACGGGTTTTATGACGCCGGGAAGTTCTTTTACGATTAATGTTGTAAATTCTTGTGGTTTACCTTCTCAAGTGCTCAGTGCAACTGAAGTTGTTTTTGGAAATGAGGTCTCACAATTGTGTCCAACAGCTCAAAGTACTTGTAATGGTGGTACTTTACCTGGGGTGCAGGAGCATCAGTATCAAGTTTTAGTTACATTACCAGGGCCCTGCGATTCTTGGACTTTCTATCATAGTTCTTGTTGTAGAAACGGAAGTGTAAATGCTCCAAGTACAACGGATGACTATTACTTTTATGCAACCTTAAATAATTTAGATGCCCCTTGTAATAATTCTCCAACCTACACTGCTCCGCCAATACCTTACGTTTGCAGTGGGCAGTCTGTTTGTTACAGTTTAGGTGTTGTTGAGGTGGATGGACATACTTTGGTTTATTCTTTTACAGATGCTTTGGAAGATCCCTTGTTAACACCAGTGGTTTATGGCGCAGGTTACAGTGGAGCTAACCCCATACCTGGAGCAACTATTGATCCAGTTACCGGTCAAGTTAATTTTATTGCCCCTGGTCTTGTAGGACAATATTTAGTGGTTATCCTAATAGAAGAATTTGATGCGAATGGAGTTTTAGTGGGTAGCCAAGTTTACGATTATGTATTTAACGTTGTAGCTTGTAATAATCAAGTGGTGGACTGTGCTACTAGTGGAGCGATTGGGAATGTTAACGGAAGTGTTTTTCAAACAGGTCCAACATCTTTGCAAATGTGTGAGGGCGTGCCATTTACGTTTGAGATGCTTTTTACCGATCCAGATATTGGAGATTCTCTTTTTATGGAGTCAAATATTGATGTAATATTGCCTGGCTCAGTGGTTTCTTACTCTTATCCTAATACTCCTAATGGTAATGAAATTGCAATGAGTGTTTCATGGACTCCTCCTCCTGGAAGTGCAAGTTCAAATAATACTTTTACTGTTACGATTTATGATAATGCTTGTCCAGTTTCAGGGCAGCAAACCATTGTCTATAATATGGATGTAGTGGGAAGTACCAATGCCTCTGGAGATGTTATCATTTGTTTGGGTCAAGAAACCCAATTAGAAGTTTTCAATGGCACGGTATTCGATTGGTCGGTTGTAAGCGGAGATCCTTTAAATGTTGGCACCAATTTTAGTTGCACACCTTGCTCCAATCCTATCGCATCTCCATCAATTACTACTGTTTATGAGGTGGTAAGTGATTTAACAGGTAGTTGTGTTAATCGTGATACAGTGACTGTAACGGTTGTGCCAGATTTCACCTATTCTTTGACGCAAAGTTCGGCTACTACGTGTTTAAATAGTGATATTCAATTTAGTTTAATTCCAAATCCAGCGGGAGCTTATACTTATCAATGGGATCCAGGAGCTTTTTTAAACAGTACGACAATTGCAGGTCCTACTGTTACCCCTACAACACCCGGTAATTATGAATATTCAGTTGAGATTACAAGTCCAAATGGATGTATTAAAAATGATACGATTGATATAAACGTTGCAGCTTCTTATTCCCCAGATGTTACTGTTAATGCTGATGTGAACAACATTTTTTGTGGCGATACTGTCAACTTTACTGCTGATTTGGGTGGAGGTGTTCCTGCTGTGTGCGGTCCTTCTCCCAATACAGTTTGCTCATCAGCTTCTTCGCAACAAACCATTGGAACACTATCGGGAACGGGCACTACAACGTCTTGGCCAGCACCTTATGGAAATTGGTATAGAAACGCTAAGCATCAATTTCTATACACTGCGGCTGAGCTAAATGCAATGGGCTTTATTGGTGGTAAGATTACGGAAATAGCATGGGAGGTTACAACAATAAATGGAACCACTACCTACAATAGCTATCAAATAAGCATGGGTTGTACAGGGACCACTTCTTTAACTGCTTGGGAAACTGGTTTAACACAAGTTATGTCTCCTCAGAATATCGTTATTAATACAGGTTGGAATGTTCACCCTTTAACAACAGCATACGAATGGGATGGTATTTCTAATTTGGTGGTAGAAATCTGTTATGATAATTTAGCTGTATCGTATACTCAAAATTCTGCAACGCCCTATACGACAACTACCTTTAATTCTTGCTTATATTACCGAAGTGATAGTCAACTTGCATGCCCAGCTGCTACAGCTACAACTTCGTCTAATCGACCAATTACTCGTTTTACCACGTGTCCAACAATTCCTGATCCTGCCAACTTCTCATTTGCCTGGACACCAGTTGCTGAAATTGACGATGCTACTGCTCAAAATACTTTTGGTGTGCCCTTGGTAACTACAAATTATCAATTGGTCGTTACGGATTTAAACGGAGGTTGTACGGATACAGTTGAAGTTTTAATTGATGTTTTGTGCGATACTTGTTATGCTCCAAATCCAACTTTAACGCATATTACTTGTAACGGAGGTAGTGGTGGAGAAATTCTTGCTGTACCAAACGGTCTTTATGGTCCTTGGACAATAGAATTTACTGATGTAAGTACAGGATTAATCATTCAAACGGACAATATGGTAACTACAAACACTTCCATTACTGGCTTGTCTGCAGGTGATTATAAAATTCGTTCCATAGATACAGAAGGATGTTATGCTGATACGGTGGTTACGATAATTGAACCGCCCGTAGTCAATTTGACTGTTTCTAATGATACAATTGTTTGTATCGGAGGAAATGGTGTTTTACTGGCTAATGCTACCAACGGAAACGGTGCGCCATATGATTACAACTGGTCTCAAGGTATAGCAAGCAACGCGGGAACTCAAAATGTAAGCCCTACTATAAGTACGATCTACGATGTTTACGCTGTTGATGTCCTTGGGTGCATCTCTAATACCCTAAGTGTCACTGTAAGTTTGTTTCCGCCAATATTGACAACTACGAATCCAGATATTATTGTTTGTCCAGGAGATTTAGGTTCGATTGGTGTGCAAGTAAATGGCGGAATTGGCGGCGTTTATTTCTATGAATGGACAGATGCTCAAGGAAATGTTGTAGGAGCCAATAGTGATATTGACGTTTTAAGCACTTCTAGTCCTCAGGTTTTTTATGTATCTGTTACAGATAACTGTGAGACTCCAGCGACTATAGATGAGGTTGAGGTTACATGGTATAATGAGCCAGTAGTATTGTTTGAAGCCAATGCGGTTGAAGGGTGTTATCCCGTGGCTACTACTTTCAATAATACAACAAATCAATCAATGATAAGTTCTTGTTTTTGGGATTTTGGAGATGGAAATACATCCTCAATATGTGGAACAGTTTCTAATACCTATTCAATTCCTGGTAGTTATACCGTTGATCTAATTGTTACCAGTCCCGATGGTTGTGTTTCAAATACAACTGCTACGAATATGATTACAGTATATGATTATCCAAGTTCGCAATTCTCGTCGGATCCAAATCCAACAGATGTTTTGAATCCAAATGTTAATTTTACTAATTCATCATCAAGCGATGTTGTAATTTGGAATTGGTCTTTTGGTGAAAATGGAGAATTAGGGACCTCTTCAGAGACGGATCCTAGTTTGGTTTTTCCAGATGCTGAACCTGGAACCTATCCGGTTCAGTTAATTACTGAAAATGCAAATGGTTGTTCGGATACAAGCATGTTATATGTTGTTGTAAACGGAGTTTATAATTTTTATGTACCAAGCGCCTTTACTCCAGATGGAGATGGAATCAATGACTATTTCTTCCCGCTTGGCGAGAGTGTGTCTGAGCAAGGTTATGAACTTAGGGTATTCAATAGGTGGGGAGATGTTGTTTTCTTTTCAGAAGATATGTCTGAAAAATGGGATGGTACCTATAATTCTGGTCCTGCTGAATTAGGCGTTTATGTTTGGATTGTTAAGACAGTAGACGGTATTACAGGAGAGTTTAGAGAATATACCGGTCATGTATCCTTAATAAGGTAAATATATTTTTTCATAATTATAACAAACTAATAGCTATCAAGTAAAACATGATTTTTACCTTTGCTTCCTATGGAATATGAAAATGACTTGATTTTAAGAGCGGCAAGAGGGGAGAAAGTTGAAAGGACACCTGTCTGGATTATGCGACAAGCAGGTAGGATTTTACCTGAGTACAGAGCAATAAGGCAAAGCCTAAGTGGATTTAAAGAGTTGGTGGAGACACCAGAATTAGCTGCGGAAGTTACAATTCAGCCGGTAGATATTTTAGAAGTAGATGCTGCAATCATCTTTTCGGATATTTTAGTTGTTCCCGAGGCAATGGGACTGGAATACCAAATGATTGAAAAAAAAGGTCCTTATTTCGAAAAAACAATTCAGACTTTATCGGATTTAGAAAAAGTTAATGTTCCAGATATTGATGATACATTGCATTATGTGCTGGAAGCAATAAGAGTTACGAAAAAGGAATTAAATAACCGGGTACCTCTTATTGGGTTTGCTGGTGCTCCTTGGACAATATTTTCCTATATGACCGAAGGTCAAGGGTCCAAAACCTTCAGTAAGGCAAAAAAAATGCTTTACACGGATAAGCAGCTGTCACATCAATTGTTAGAAAAGATTACGCAAACAACAATTAAGTACTTAAAGGCTCAGATTAAAGCTGGGGCTGATATGGTTCAAATTTTTGATTCATGGGCTGGTATACTCAGCTATGAGCAGTATTTAGAGTTTGGAATGAAATATGTTAGTATGATTTGCAATGCAATAAATGAAGTGCCTGTGACGGTTTTTGCGAAGGGGGCATATTTTGCAAGAAAAGAAATGGGGGAGCTCAACTGTAATACAATAGGATTAGATTGGAACATGGATATCAAGAAAAGTAGAGAGTTGATTGGAAAAGAGAAAACTTTGCAAGGTAATTTGGACCCATGTGTGCTTTATTCTGATTTTGATGCAATTAAGTTGGAAACAAGTAAAATGCTTAGTAGTTTTGGAGCAAATCGTCATATTGCAAATTTAGGGCACGGAGTTTATCCAGATATGCATCCTGATAAAGTAAGATGCTTTGTTGATACGGTAAAAGAATATAATAGCTAAAATATGAAAAAGTTGGTATTTTTTGGATTGTTTGCAATGCTTGCAATTATTGC
>Ga0315315_10003339_pt1 | contig 14745 bp, 13 predicted proteins | sample M140m3416metaG_FD_203699 | JGI IMG/M metagenome (GOLD analysis project Ga0315315, IMG submission 203699) | Ammonia-oxidizing marine archaeal communities from Monterey Bay, California, United States - M1 40m 3416 | ecosystem: Environmental > Aquatic > Marine > Intertidal zone | place: USA...
CCGATCTTTTTGGACTGGCAGCAATTATCACAAAATTCTTACTTTACCTTGGTGTAATAACTGCAACAGGAACGGTTATGGCCGCCCTAGTGTTTAAGCTTGATCGCACGCGTGGTCTGGCAGCCACTTTTGCGGCTCTCGGTTTATTTGCAACGATCCTAAGTTTTTCTTTGCGCGGTGCCAATTTAACCGGTGACGTGGGTGGTATGACTGACCCCATAATGCTGAACCTGTTATGGAGCACACCTGTTGGAACTGCATTGGCGCTTCGTCTTGTTGGTCTCAGTCTACTACTAGTGGGTCTCTTCTTGGGCCATATCGGGGCGTGGGCGTCAGTTCTGGGTGGTCTTATTGCATTATTTTCGTTTACTCAAATTGGACACATTTCTGGAAGTGAGGCTGCTTTCATGAAAATTACATTGATGTTGCACCTGCTGGCAATAGCCCTTTGGATTGGAGTTCTAACACCATTGAACCGCTTGGTTTCGACATCCACATCACATGTATCTGCAGCGGATGTTGGACATCGATTTGGCCTTGTTGCATCCGTTACCGTTCCCCTGTTGATTGTCGTGGGTGGTTACATGGGCTACCAGCTAGTAGGGTCATTCACTGCACTTGTAGAAACTAATTATGGGCAGGCTTTAGTCATAAAGGTGCTTCTGGTCGGTGGTCTTTTAGGACTTGCTGCTGCCAACAAAATGCGTTTCATACCGGCTCTGCGTTTAGGTGATCCAATCGCCGCAAGTCATCTCTCCAAATCTATATACTTAGAATGGTTTGTCATCCTCACCATATTGGGAACAACCGCCGTTCTCACGACAAATCTCACTTTACCAATATAAGGCATCAAATGATACATCAGGACATAGTTGGTATCATAATAATAAACTGTTGTTTAAATACTCAAAGTTCTGTGAAATAGATTAATTGGCAGTAAGGGGTATTGTCAATTTTCAAAGTTTAATTTCATTCTTAGTAGATTGAGCATTCCTCATGCTTCTCCACCAAACTTTGCCATCAAATGACGTAGCCATTTGTCAAAATCAAACTGTGTACTAGATAAATGATATAATAAATTCAGGAGTTTAACATGGCCGAATGTGGATGCGGGCGTAGCCCAAATGGTAACTGTGTAGGTTGGCACAACTTAACGGAAGAACAGTATTTGGAAAAAAAAGCTGCCTACGATGAAAAGCAATCTACTAAATAAATTTTATTGACTGAGGCTACTGATATAAAGTTTTAGTAGCCTCATCCATAACTAATAATATAATCATTTTTAACATGAGCAACCATCTCCTAAATAAGATGGACGTGTAGGCTTCAGAAAAAATATTTAATAGTCTAGTTTACATTTATAAAGTATACTATTTTTAAAAAATAGTAGCACTCCAAATATACATTTTTTTAGTTGGATGCCATTCAGCTAGTTATATGATTGTGAGATACTTCAATGAGCAAAGACCCATTACTCCAAACTTACCAACTGAAACATCTTACATTGAAAAACCGGATCATGACGACAAGCCATGAACCTGCATATCCTGAAGACGGCATGCCAAAAGACCGGTATCGAGCCTACCACGAAGAACGTGCAAAAGCAGGCGTTGCGCTTACAATGACTGCGGGGTCTGCGGCCGTTTCAAAAGATAGCCCACCGGTCTTTAATAATATTCTTGCCTACAAGGACGAGGTAGTTCCATGGATACAAAACCTTACTGACGGGTGCCATGAACATGGCTGTGCTGTGATGATCCAGCTGACCCATCTTGGGCGGCGAACGACCTGGAACAAGGGCGATTGGCTGCCTTCTGTATCATCATCCAAACATAGAGAACCCGCGCACCGCGCCTTCCCCAAGCTAATTGAAGATTGGGATATTGAGCGGATCATTACAGATTTTGCAGATGCCGCAGAACGGATGAAAGTAGGTGGAATGGATGGCATTGAGTTGCAAGTTTATGGCCATCTGTTGGATCAGTTCTGGTCGCCACTAACCAATGATTTGGTTGGACCATACGGAGCTGATACACTAGAAAACCGAATGCGTTTCCCGATGGATGTGCTTGGCGCAATCCGCAAGCGAGTGGGTTCAGAATTCATCGTGGGGTTTCGTTATACCGCTGATGAAGCACAGAAAGGTGGTATCACAGCGGAAGACGGATTGAAAATCTCTAAAACGCTTGCCGACACAGGTCAGCTGGATTTTTTAAATGTCGTGCGTGGGCGTATTCATACTGATCCAGCAATGACTGATCTTATACCAATCCAAGGCATGAAAAACGCCCCCCATCTAGATTTCGCAGGACAGGTTAAAAAACTGACAGGCATGCCCACTTTCCATGCTGCAAAAATCCCTGATGTCGCCACCGCCCGTCATGCTGTTGAGGCAGGACTATTAGATATGGTTGGAATGACCCGCGCACATATGGCCGACCCTCACGTGGTCAAAAAGATCATAGAAGGCCGCGAGGATGACATCCGCCCCTGTGTTGGGGCAACCTATTGCCTTGATCGTATCTACGAGGCAGGTGACGCACTTTGTATTCATAACGCGGCAACAGGGCGTGAATTAACTATGCCACACACAATTCCGCCTGCAGAAAAGAAGCGTAAAGTTGTGATTGTCGGAGCAGGCCCTGCCGGCCTTGAGGCTGCCCGTGTGGCCGCCGAACGCGGCCATCATGTTGTTGTATTCGAGGCTCAACCAGATCCAGGTGGGCAAGTCCGCTTAACAGCACAAAGCCCACGTCGCCGTGAAATGATCTCAATCATCGATTGGCGTATGGCGCAATGTGCAGCGCGTGATGTTGAATTTCATTTCAACACATGGGCCGAAGCCGATGATGTCATTAACCAAAACCCAGACGTTGTAATTATTGCAACAGGGGGCATGCCAAATACTGAACTCTTAGAGAGTGGTAAAGACACCCCCCATGTCACAACCTCATGGGATATAATTGCGGGGGATGTTAAACCAGCTCAGAGTATTCTGATTTACGACGAAAGTGGCGATCACGCTGCGTTGCAAGCAGCTGAAGTTGCCGCAAATGCGGGAGCCAAAATAGAGATAATGACACCTGATCGCACATTTTCAGCGGGTGTTATGGCGATGAACTTGGTGCCTTACATGCGCTCGCTGCAGGACAAAGATACGACTTTCACCGTTGCTCGCCGCCTTTTAGGAGTAGAGCTCCGTGGCAACAAGCTGGAAGCCCAGATTGGGACCGATTACAGTGATCATTCCGACATTCATGAGTATGACCAGGTTGTAGTGAATTATGGTACTTTACCTCTGGACGAACTATATTTTGATCTCAAGAATTTGAGCTCGAATGGTGGCGCTGTGGACCATGACGCTTTAGTAAACGGTCACCCGCAAAATATTGTGAAAAACACAGACAGCCAGTTTCAATTGTTTAGAATTGGCGACGCCGTATCTGCACGAAACACCCATGCAGCGATTTATGACGCCCTGCGCTTACTCAAGGACATTTAAGCCGAAGCATCACACAAATGATATGTCTTTATCTAGTTGAGACAAAGGGATCATTCGTACATATTTTATATCAAGAATTTAGCACCATTTTGGTAGTTAGGTACTCAGCTAATCTTATTTTTCTTAAACAATTATTTTGGAAAATTCCAATTTTTCTGATATGAATTTCTTACCAAACATGTCTTTGTGACCAATCGTTGCATATTCACCTGGGAATAAATGGCATTCAATTCCAGAGAAGTAGATCAGTTTTTATCCTAATGCTATTATTACAAACTAATTACAGCCTTTAGCATCATATAAATTTTACTTAATAATTTATATATATTTATTATCGGATTTAAAAAGTAAGAGTAATGCCAAAGCAACAATCACGCACCGCCGATCTCGTATCGCGATATATGGTTCTGACAAAAGAGACCATGCCACATCTTGCACGAACGTCACACAGGCATTGGCCAGTTCAAAATGATCACTGCTTTCAGCGTATTGTGCTTGACGCTGTTTGCGAAGGCGTATGGTACGATTATCTGCTTCGACCCGCATATAAAAACCTAACCCATGATCAGGCTGCAAATGCTGTCGACTTGTGTAATGATATAATTTCAGGTGACACTGATTTAGTAACCTTAAACAGGCAATCATTGAAATGGCGCGGCAAGTTATTGCCTTAAATAAACAAGAATATCAGTTATTTAACCAAACCAGATGATTTAAGCGAAATCTTGAAATATTTGAATGGATTTTTGTTGTCACTCATAAAAATTAGGTGCGAACTAAAATACCGTCAAGTTTGTCCAAGAATATCGTAGCGTGGGTCAAACTTTATCACTTCACAGTTATTAGGTTTAATTCCAGTCATCGCACGAATAAAGTTGCCATGAGAGACAATTGCTGTGGAATGAATGGCTTCACGTTTGAGAAAGTCAGCGAACTTGTTCGCCCTTTCCAGTAAAACCTCTTCTGGTTCAACTGATATCCCTCGGTGGTCCTTTTCTCCTTCATGCCACCAGCAATCATCTAGATGATCAAAGTTAAGATGGGGGTAATTTCTAGCAAGCTCTTCTGGCAGACTTCCTACATCACAGCTATTGCAAAGTTGCTCTCGCACTTCAGAATTAATCTGAAACGGTAACCTATTTCCAAAAATGATTTGGGCCGTTTGTAATGTCCTAGTGAACGGCGAAACAATGACGTTTGTAAGATCAAGTTGTTTGACTTCGCTACGAGCTTGCTGAGCCTGAGTTTCTCCGAGAGCAGTGATAGGTGCATCAAATATCATGGGATCTGGCTTGTTAGGATCATAAACCGCATTGAAGGCTGATTGAGCGTGTCGAATAAAATAAATAGTCACTTTGGATATTCCCAATTACTGATAAAAATGTATTTACCTTCAAGTATTTGGCCAATCTTTGCCATTCTCAAAAGAGACCCTATTATGAACTATTCGGTGAGACAATCAATAGTGCAGCTGATGTTGCTCTTCGATCTTCGAAAACTCATATCTGAATATTAGGGCGCTTTTTAATGACAATCAGTGTTACCAAGCGTCGTCTAGAAAAGCATTTAGATCGTTTGCATTATTAATAACCAGTCATCTCTAAATATCCATGCCCTAAATGGCTGCCTGAAACGTTAACTGGTCCCTCCCAGTAGGGGATTGATAGTTCCATCCAAGCATCAGGGTTATGAGCAATTACAACTACATCAACATTTTTATCTGGCAAAGTTACACGCCACTTAATAGGCATATTATGATCTTTTATTGACTTTATATTTAGTGGAATAGCTGCGAATGCACCATTTGGATAGGATGAAGTGCTGCCATCAGGTGAGATCCAAGTCGAAGAGCTGTAAAGTGATCCATCTTTTTGGCGTAGTTGAAAACCCATCAACTTTGCACCATCCACAAACGATAACGAGAACCAGTCCCAACCCAATTGATCATCTGACAAAGGCTGTGACGACCATTCGTGATCAAGCCAGGCATTCCCTTCCACTTCAATGTTACCAGCAGGTAATTTTAGCGTTCCATCAATTTTAAAAAATGGCTGTGAATAATAATAACTGGCTTGGCCCTGTTCCGATTTAACCGAATAACCTTTATCACCATGAAAAACCAATGGACCATTTGCTTGAAGCGACATGTCATATCCAAAATTAGGCCCATTTGCAGTGAGGGTCATCTTTTGAAAGTCTTCACCATCTAACATCCATTCATCGATCCAAGCACGAAACGGGGTTGTCTCCACTCCCGCCTGCCCTATCCCACCACGAGCAAAACGTTCAGTGGCAAAGTGTTGATCAGGTGTGGTGACTGCAGCATGCGCAAACCATACTTGTGGCGATCGCCAGCCTTCAGCCTCTCCTGGTGTGAGCCCCGTTCTAAAGAGGGTCCATTGTAAACCGTACTTTTTACCATCTGAACCATTCAAATTCGCAGTTAAGTACCACCACTCAATCCTATATTCAGGGTGTGCACCATGATCACTAGGAAAGCTAAAAGTTGAATTCAGCTCTGGGATTGCAAACCCATCAGCCCTGGAGCCAAGATCGGAAAACCCTTGCGCAACAGCGCTAAAAGGCAACCAAAATATAAAAAATAATATTTTAACGTTCACTAGCAAAGACCCTCAATAAAGTTGATGGTGGCGTACGCATAAGGCGAACAGCAGGCCACATGGCAGCTAAAAACGCAGCAATTAAAGCATAACCTCCTAATTCTACATATTTAAGCGGAAACAAATACATTGGTAATTGCCATCCAAATGCCTCAACATTGATAATTGTCAGTAATATCCATGCAAGTGCAAGTCCCATAGGAATAGCACAAACAAAGACTATTCCAGCCAGCAAGACTGCACGCAATAACTCTAACCATGCCAAACGGCGACGTGTGAGTCCTAATGCCCAAACAGGGGCAAGCTGTGGTACACGCAAATCAGCCAATGTCAGAAGACTCATCAAAATAGCAAAGCCAGCAACGCCTAGCGTTAAAACATTTAAAGCCGATGTGACTACAAACGTTCTCTCAAAAACCTCAAGTGATAGTGCCTTTATTCCCACTTGGTTAATAATTGCGTTATTTTTAATGCCAAGCGTATTTACAATTTGGCTACGTAATTGAGCTGCATCTTTAGTGCGCACCCCAAAATTTGATGCGTAGAGATTTGGATATAAGTCTTTAAATATTCGTTCAGTTATAATAATCTGCCCTTTCGGATTACCATAATCACCAACTACTCCTGCAATAGGTAGTATTAAATCACGGCTCACTTGTACTAGACTTCCAACCCAGAGGTCAGCACGTCTTGCAAATTGTTCATTGACAACAACTGCCTTACCTCTCTCAATAACATCCCATGCATTGAGAGTATTATCTAAAAAATTCCAGTTATTTCGATAAGTTTGGCCAACACGGATACCATATAGATCTACAGGTAAATCAGCTATTACGACTTGCGTTGAAAGTAAGGGCAAAACCTCAATTTGGCGGTTCATTAAAAACATTTCTAATGCAGCACTTTGTTCAGCGGTATCTACCTCCACGAAGAGTTCTGGTGCTAGCCTTTGATCAAGAAACGCTATGAAGGTTTGTCGAAAGCTTGACACCATAGTTGAAACGCCAATATTGGCTGAGACTGCTAATAAAAGAGCTATAAGCGCAAGGCTAAGCCCTGGCAGTTGCTGTCTAGTATCAGCCCAAAACCATTCCCAAACTGGCGCAACAGTATACTTTTGAACCAAAGTTAGAAGGCCGCCCAGCAAGGGGGGTAAAGCCAATGCTGCACCAATTAGTAAACACCCCAACAAAATAAATCCAGCCAGCAAACCTTCCAAGGTCATGGCTAATGGCACTGTAGAAAATAACAATGTAATTGCTATAATTAATTGCCATCGAAACCGTGATGCGGTGGCAACAACCCATGCGCGAGGTTTGGCACTTGCTAAAAGTGGCATTTGTACAATCTGCCAAATCCTTGATGAAAGTGCTACAGCTGTACCAATTAATGCAAGCACCATGCCTGATACCCACCAAGAGGCACGTAATTCAAGTGTGCCTGAGATTTGCGCACCATAGAGACCCCTCAATGTTGCAGCAACATCTGGTAGCAAAAAAGCTGCAATAAAATAGCCCAAAATAATACCAAGCCCCGCCCCGATCACAGCTAAAGTCATCATCTCAAAAGTAATTAGCGCAATAAGAGTGCGCATTGGCACGCCAAGCGAGCGAATAGTGCGGATCATACCCCGCCTTTGTTCAAATGCTAAACCAATAGTGCTGTTTACTATAAACAAACCAACTACAAAACTTAACAAGCCAAAGGCAGTTAAGTTTAAATGAAAGCTACCCGTAAGTTCCGTAACGTTTGCAACTGCATGTGCGGATTGAATCCGTAAATTGGGAGCAACCATACCTAGGCTTGGCTGTTTAATAGGTTGATTTGGCAATAAAATGAGGCGGGTCAAATCATCCCGCTTTAAGATCCTTTGAACAAGGCCAATGTCACCTATGGCTATGCCAGGTGCAATACTTTTATCCACGGTAACATTAGCCAACATAGAAACTTTAAGCGCAGTTTCTTCATTTGCAAATAAGGTATCGTAAGTAATCGCAGATTGCCCATTAGCTAAATTAGGTAATGCTGTAGCAGAAGTCACAACATCAATGCCTAAAAGGCGCACATCATCAATACGCGCCTCAATTACAGGTGAGACTAGCCACCCTGATTTTCTAAGCAAAACATAAATATCTTGAGGAATACGGCTACCCTGCTTTGGGATCAACAGATCATACTGTCCCTCACCTAATGTTTTGGCCGCAGCATCGTAGCTTGCACGAGCTTCAGAGTTAATAGCCTGTACCCCAGACCAAAGTGCGGTAGCTAAAGCAAGCCCTGCTAAATATGCAAATAATTGAACTGGATTACGCCACCAATGCGATAAAAGCGCCTTCAGGCACCAAGCAATCATTCCAAAAGCCCATTACGAAGTTGCAATTGACGATTCATGCGGGCAGCTATGTTTGTGGAATGAGTTACAATCATCAATGCAGTACCTGTTTGTGCAACTAGTTTTAGCATTTGATCCAACACACTTTGGGCAGTTATTTCATCAAGATTACCGGTAGGCTCGTCTGCGAGCAACAACTTCGGCTTTGCTGCAATTGCCCGTGCGATGGCAACGCGCTGTTGTTGCCCACCAGATAGAGCCTCTGGATATTTTTGCATTTGTTCTTCTAAGCCTAAAGCGGAAGCAATATGTTTTATATGAACCAAGTCTGGCGTTCCTGATAACGCAGATTGGAATGCAATATTAGCAGCCACCGTCAGGGAAGGAATTAAATTAAACTGTTGGAAAATTAAGGCGATGTCTGTTCTACGTAATTGAGCACGCTGACCATCGTTGAGCTGTGTTAGTTCCTTACCAGAAACCCAAACTCGACCTGCATCTGCAGCCTCTAAAGCGCCTGCTATATGAAGTAACGTACTTTTTCCACTACCAGATTCTCCACGCAATGCCAAAGTATCACTAGCCTCGAGCTCAAAACTGACCCCTTGTAAAACTGGAACAAGCTCATCGTTATTACGAAAAGATTTTTTAACCCCTTCTAATCTGAGAACCATGATAAACTCCTTACATCGATTGATGTATATCGCACCTTCACTTTTGACAAGTTTATGATGGGATATATAGTGGCTAAACACATGCAAATCATATCATTACCACTCAATAATGGAATCCACAGGTAATGAATTTTTTACTATGCTTACCCATTTTAAGGCTCGCGCACGATTAACACCAAAATCAAGCTGTCCAAATACTGAAGTAGCATAAATAATCAAATTTCCGTCTTGAATGTCTATGACTGTGATATCAGGAAATCCTAAAAATTTTGACCGGGTTATAAATTGTAATGGATCATTAGAAAGTAATAATGTGCGGGGTGTCCCTAATGCTACTTTTGTTATTTCTTCATACAATTCATCTTTGATCCCTGTGTAGGCTTTTATAAATACAAACCCTTTACTTGAAAGTTGGTTAGAAGTTGAATTTGGGATATTGTAAATTGGATGAACCTGCGCAAGACGTACGTAGGCTAAAATTGAAAATAAAATAATAATTATGATAAACAAGTATTTGATATTCTTATCCTTTTTTACGCAGTAGCTATAAAAACCTTAAATCATATGGCCTAACAGTACTCATATGCTATTTACCCCCAAGAACTGTTATGACCTTCATTTCGTTCAATATTTCAGCAATACTCTTATTTAATTGTGGAGCAAGCTTCACAATTTAAATGACGCCTATACGCAGGCGCGTGCAACTATTCGAGTATATATAGCTCAAGTTAATTATATTGGGACTGGTTGAGAAACTAGATATAAATAAAATAGTTTTATTGATCTAAAACAGCTACTTAAGGTCAGTAAGTGGGGACTCTTTTAGACAAATGAGAGTACATATCAGATCAAATCATTAAAGGTCGTCTGAAATTTCGGTTCATTTCACTTAACCATAATTTAATGTGCTTAAGTAAGATCATCAGTTAGAGATAGCAACAGCACATCTCAAATAAGAAGTATTATCTATTTGCTGACTGAGAAAAGTGGCAACATCTGCACGCGAAATATTCAGTGATAAGTTACGTTCACTTGGTGAAAAATTTTCTTTAAAAGACTTTGTAGCAGGGCCATTTGTGAAAGCGCTTGGACGAACAATTGTCCAATCGAGCCCACTTGCATGAATAAGGTTTTCTTGTAGTTCATGATCCTTAAAAACTGGTTTTATAATAGCTCCAAACATCACATGTTTCCACCAAAAATTTAGGTTTGCCCAACTTTCATGAGCACCGAGAGTTGACTGACAAATGAGCCGAGAAATTCTTTGAGATTGCATAGCATTTATTATATTTAGTGTGCCCTTTGAACGGACAATACTTTTTCGCGACATACCTGAACCAAGTGTAATCAAAACTACATCTTGGCCCATTATTGCTTCAAGTACATCGACGCGATTTAATACATCTCCAGAAGAATAAATAAGCTTGGTGTTTTTGATCTTAAGTTTCTCTGGATTTCGAGCAAATGCTGTTACTGTATGGCCACCTTTTAAAAGTGCGTCTACTGCGAGACGTCCAATACTTCCAGTGGCTCCAAATACGATGATATTCATTAAATAACCCCATACATTACATTCGCCTACTTGACACAATGTAAAGTTGACATCTTCTAAGTAGTATTTATCTTGACATGATGTCAAGTGAACAAACAAAAACGCGAATACTCGAAACCACGTGGAAGGTATTGGAAACAAGAATTGATAAAAATCGAATGTCCGATATAGCAACGGCGGTAGGTATAAGCCGTCAAGCTCTTTACCTTCATTACCCAACACGTGCTGAACTTCTAATCGCAACAACAAAGCACATAGATAAAGTAAAAAAAGTAAACCAGCGCTTAGAGCTAAGTCGGGCTGCAGGGTCAGGAATCGAACGTCTGCATTTCTTTATCAAAGCTTGGGGAGGCTATATTCCAGAAATACATGGTATATCAGTCGCATTAAGAAATATGCGCGAAAATGATAAAGCAGCGGCAGAAGCATGGGATGAACGGATGCAAGCAGTTAGACACGGATGCCAGGCTGCAGTTAGAGCAATAGAAAAAGATGGAAAACTTAAATCTGATCTCTCTGAACAAGTCGCAACTGATATTCTCTGGACACTTCTAACCGTTGAAAACTGGGAAAGACTAGTCTTAGACTGCACTTGGTCTCAATCAGAATATGAAATTAAGATGATTGAGCTAGCAGAAATAGCGCTCCTTGAATCTGGAAAAGCACGGAATTAAACTTCTAGCAGAAGCATAAGCAATAATCGGCTTCTAATGAATTATTCTTTATGACCATTGCATTGAGTAGATCATTATTCTTTAATTTAAGTGCTGCTTGATTTGCATCAAATCCATTTGCCGCCCAACGATCCAATATCCGTTTTTCAATTATCTCTTGAGGTACATCAAGCATAATTGAAAAATCCCAATATTTACTAAGTTTTTTCCATGGTTCCTGATTTAAAATTAAGTAATTCCCCTCTACTAAGATTGTGTGATCATCAGATTTAACCATTCCTCCATTTTGAATAACGCGGTCAAGACTTCGATCAAAAGTAGGAAACATAATATTGCCACCCTCCAAAATCTTTTCTAAAATCAATTCTAGTCCCCCAACATCAAAGGTTTTTGGTGATCCTTTACGATCATACAAACCAGCCATTTTGAGCTCCTCGTTGGATAGGTGAAATCCATCCATTGGAACAACGCAAGATCCAGAAATTTGCTGCTGTAGTTCATTTGCTAAAGTGGACTTTCCACCTGCAGGAGGCCCTACAATTGCAACAAAACGCCGTCCATGTTTCAAGGGTAATTTAAGTATAGAAGTTATTATGTTTTTTTGCGAAATCATAAGGCTTTCCATCAATAAAAAGTGTAAGCTTATATGCCATAAAAGATATATATCCATCATAATAAGGGTACTTCACATCAAAAATAAAGTATGTTTTAATAATAACTAATACATAAAAGTGAGTTCGTATGAATTATATGTTTTGCGTTTAATGTTAGCAACACCAGCTTCATATATACCCGAAAAGATGTATTCTCGTTTTAACTTGGAATTGGAAAACTAAATGCTGGACTGGCTAGCAAAAGATCACGCGAACGTAGATTTATCACTTTCGATTACCTCTGCGCAAATCATTGTTATGCGCACCCCCTGTGAAACGACTGTCAGAACATCCTTTGGAAGCATGATTGATCGCCCAGCGGTTTATCTGCAACTAGAAACGTCTGATGGTGTTAAGGGTTTGGGCGAAATATGGTGTAATTTTCCCTCCTGTGGGGCAGAACATCGCGCACGATTATTGCAGGAAACAATTCTGCCAGCGCTTATGAGCCAAACTTTCAAAGATCCAGCAACGTGTTTTAATAAATTGAGCACCCAATTCGAACGCTTAGCAATTCAATCCGGTGAATTTGGCCCAATTGCGCAATGCATAGCAGGCATTGATTGCGCCATATGGGATATCATTGCCAAACGTGCGAATGCACCCCTTTATCAGATTATCAACGGGAAACACTCAGTTGTCAAAACTTATGCGAGCGGCATTAATCCCACTGGATCGTTAGAAACGGTAGAGCGTTGTAGAGATCTAGGCTATACGGCATTCAAACTAAAGATCGGTTTTGGAGATGATACAGACTTAAGAAATCTCAAGGCTATATCTGACAACTTATTAGGTAACGAAGAAATGATGGCAGATGCCAATCAAGGCTGGTCTGTTGAGAAAACAATTAAAATATTACCAAAATTAGCTGCATTTCCACTTAAATGGTTAGAAGAACCAATTATAGCCACCTCACCAGCCAGCGCTTGGCAAAAGATTAAATTAGCTTCTCCTATCCCCCTTGCAGCGGGTGAAAATATCATGGGTACTGAAAATTTTAATAACGCAATCTCGCATGGTCAACTCGATATAATTCAACCTGACATTTGTAAATGGGGAGGAATTAGTGGCAACCTACCTGTAATAAAAAATATCCTCAAATCAGGAGCTAGATATTGCCCGCATTATTTAGGTGGCGGAATTGGACTTGCCACATCGGCCCATCTTCTTGCAGCTGTAGGTGGTGATGGTTTGTTAGAAATTGATAGTAATATAAATCCTCTTCGAGAAGATTTATTTGCACCAAAATTAACATATGGGAAAATAGACATCGGTAACTCTGTTGGTATCGGCATTAGCGATCAACACTATCAAGATTTTCTCTCAGTACATTCAAAAATAATAAAAGTGAATGTAGAGTTAACAAAATGAACTCAAAATACGATTACATCATTGTAGGTTCAGGTTCAGCAGGATCACTCCTTGCCAACCGCCTATCACAAGACCCTTCTTGCAATGTTTTGCTCCTTGAAGCAGGTAAAGTTGATCGGAATCCATGGTTAAAACTACCTGTTGGATATTTTCGTACAATCTATGATCCTCGCTTTTCACGCGTCTTCAAAACAGAACCCTCAGAAGGAGATGGTAATAGAGGCATTTTGTGGCCAAGAGGCCGTATCGTTGGAGGGTCAAGTTCAATAAATGGTTTGATCTATATGCGTGGGCAACACGATGATTTTAATGATTGGCAAGATTTGGGTGCGGAAGGTTGGTCGTGGAATAATGTCTTACCTTTTTTCAAAAACATCGAAAACTATCAAGGTGGAGATGATCAATATCATGGTCGTAATGGCGAAATGCCAATTTCAGATTTACGAAACCACAATCCAGCCTGTCATGCATGGTTGAACGCTGCCCAGGAATATGGGCTACCCTTCAATTCAGATTTTAATGGCCAAACAACAAATGGCGTAGGGTATTATCAGCTGAGTATTGGACGAAGATTTCGTGCAAGCTCTGCATCTGTATTTCTAAAACCTGCACTCAAGCGTGAAAATCTGACCTTAAAAACAAATTCCAATGTTACACGTGTTCTATTTGATGGTACCAAAGCAATTGGTATTGAATGGTTGCAGAATGGACAAAAGCACAAAAGCTTTTCAAGCGCAGAGGTTATCCTGTGTGCAGGCGCTATTCAGTCCCCGCAGATTTTGCAATTATCAGGAATTGGTTCTGCCAAACTTCTACAACAATACGGCATCAAGGTTATCGCCGACAGCCCCGAAGTTGGTAAAAACTTACAAGATCATTATCAGATGCGCCAAATCGTTCAAATGACTAACAAATGGTCTTTAAATAACGATGTGCGCAATCCGATCAAACTTGCCAAGATGGGGATTGATTGGGCGCTCAATGGCACAGGCCCTTTAACTGTTGGCGCAGGTCAAGTTGGTGGTGGAGCATCAACATCATATGCCGACCCTGGGCGCCCAGACATTCAATTCAATGTCATGCCCTTATCCGTTGATAAACCAGGCACGCCATTACATAAGTTTTCTGGATTTACGGCATCCTTTTGGCAATGTCATCCAGAAAGCCGTGGAACTGTAAACATTGGTTCTACAGATCCAATGAAAGATCCAATCATTAAGCCGAATTACCTTTCAACAGAACGTGATAGAAAGACAATGATTGAAGGCGTAAAAATGTTACGCGATATTATTAATCAGCCTGCATTTGCATCATTTCCCATACGACAGGTACCTACAGGATGAAATACTGTACTACCCCTATTTCG
>Ga0315315_10003340_pt1 | contig 14744 bp, 10 predicted proteins | sample M140m3416metaG_FD_203699 | JGI IMG/M metagenome (GOLD analysis project Ga0315315, IMG submission 203699) | Ammonia-oxidizing marine archaeal communities from Monterey Bay, California, United States - M1 40m 3416 | ecosystem: Environmental > Aquatic > Marine > Intertidal zone | place: USA...
TGCTGGAGCTGCCTCCGACCCTGATGGAAATCTTCCACCTTCGCGAGCAAGACGTAACAAGATCCCTACGCTTTTTCGCTATTCTCTCTCTCTGCATAATGCCCACATAGCCTGTTTCAACACCATGTTCATAAAGCCCAATCAGATCCTCTTCCTGATCTCTACCCTTTAGTTTTTCATCATCGCCGACCCCTCCTTCGTAGTCATCATCGTCGCTATCAGGGAAGGCGGGGGGATTGAAGAACGCGTCGCCATCCACACTTTCGCAATATAGAGGCATAGACGCTGCAGCCTGAGCCCTTTCTCCATTCGCAATCGCCTTCATTTTAAAAATTTCCTCCTGATCAGAATTACAGAAGTTCAAAACTTGAGGACTTCCGACCTCGCGGTGTGCGAAGAGGAGTGTATCAATTGATGGGGGGGGAGGCATTAGGACGGCGAGTTCAATCTGTCCATGGTCATTTGATCTTCTCGCTGCCGACATCGCCGTCACGTTGCCCCTTGCACGGGAACTTTGCCTCATTTCATAGATGTATGCATTTTGATGGTCGTCCTTGGTAGGGTCCACGCCCATCTCATGTTTGCCGAAACCGAAAACACCATCTGCGGGACCCTCTCTTCCTTCACCAATCGATACCTCAGCCTCCTCAACATAGACAACTCCACACATCTCATCAATATCCTTCGGGGTCGTCCTTGTAAGAGAGACTTTTGTGTTGTGCCAAGGAAATACCATGGGGAACAATATGTTTTCTAGGTATGTATTGGAATCTCTCAGTACTGCCCGCGAGTACGACTTGTTGTCAAGACAGGAAAGAAGCATGACATCAGATTCTCTCACAGCATTTCCTACAGAACTGACAGCGGAGGTCGAGATTGAATGCTCTGATGGAGAATGATTCAACACTAAATTTGAACTCAGCCGAATTCTTTTGCTACTTCGGTGTTCCTGTCGGAAGTCGGTTGAATGGAATTGGGATTGTAGCAGATTAATTAGATAATATATATATAGAGAGAGATGTAAAATAAGGAATAAGCGAAGGCCTCATATAATAATATTATGAAGATAAAGGCACACATGAGGCCGAATCAAAGAAATGAAATCAATGCAAATAATGGCAGATATCAATGTATCGATCAATGCTGCAGCACCATAAAACTTACGTATTTTGTCGTTTGTGGAGACGATGCGGTGTCAGCGACAGAGGCTCCCGCCACTGAATCAGATACTGACACATCATGACCTGTCGATCCATTCGACAAATTGCGTTTTGATCTGCGCCTTGCACCACCATTTGCGCCGAATTCCGCCTCGTATGGTGCTTGTTTAGCACTCGGAGTGTCTCCTTGTTTGAATGGGGAGGATGCAGAGCCACCTGATATTCTTTTCGCATCGAGGCGCGTCCTGCCTGCTGCTGCTTGACCAACCTTCGCTGCTGCAGACTTAGGTTCAAGAAGCGAACTAGGTGGTTTAAAATCGTTTGCGTCGATTCTTTGGTCCGCTAGTAGCAATCTCTCAAGAGTTTTGTTTTTAGTAGGGCTTTCATGCTCATTTTTGCGCCCTTTCGTACCGCCCAGCTTGAGGTCAGAAGCTGCTGTTTGACTAAATTTGTCGACATCTCTCTCAATGGGAAGGGTCGATACGGTGCTTCCTGATCTAGGTAGACGCCCGGGGGCAAGGTGGGTCTCTTGTAATTTATCCATCTTGAACTCACTGAAGAGATTGTACGAACTCCACCAGATGGGAGGTAAGATGATATCACTGCCCTAGGCCCTGGTTGGAGAACTGTAATCAGTCTCAAGGAGTGACCTGTGGATAGGAGTAAAAGCACTTTTGTGTCTCTCCACCGACAGCTTCTAGAATTTCAATGGCAACGCCCTCTTGTAGCACGGATATTGATTCTGAAAATTAGGTTCAGATCTAATCCTACGACCTGTAGCGCTGGATGGTGATCGGGGTGCTTGGTCTACCGCGGTTGAATGAAAATAAAAAATGATCTTGTGCTAATAGTCTCGTATTTTGCGTATTTTTACTTGACCTGTGGTATGCATACCATGCATGGTGCATATTACCGGTAAGTAGATTTACTACTGCAGTATGCATACTACTTATGCATAGTGTACTAGCTAGATAGTACTAAGTACTTAGTAGTAGTATGCATAGGAGGAGCGAGTATGCATAGTATGCGTACGAGAGTACTCGTATGTAACATATTTACACCACGCTTCGTATGCATACTACGAGCGTATGCATAATATTATGGATACACACGTGGTGTCGTTGTGTCTTACGAGCTCGTATGCATACTACTAGCTAGTAGTAGTATGCACACAGTATGTATGCATACGAGCTCGTACTACTCTAGAGTAGTATGCATACTCTAGAGTTATATTATGAATATTATATATATATATATAATCTATCTACGTACTCTAGTAATAGTACTACTGTAGTGTGCGTACTATAGTAGAGTCCAATACAAGCGTACGTACGCGGTACGCTAGCTAGGCTCGTCTGCTCTCCAAGCGAGGTGAGAGTACTTATAAAATACCTTCCTCACAAACGATCGATGCCGATGCACGCAGGTGCGAATCTAGATCCCATAGCTACTAGCTAGTAGTAGCATCACATTCATAATTTTTAACTCAGCAACTCCATCCCTCATTATCAACAATGGCGGAAGCGACGATGGACGAAATAATGAGCGCACCATCCACCGGGGACAATGACTGCACTTTCAAGCCGATAGAGGTAAGAACCCGAGCTGCGCGTTCAAGCTTTTCCATCCGCTTTCTTCGTTCGACCGCTTCGAAGGGGGGACTTTTCGCGACGCGCGCGAAGCTGCTTGATTTGAAAAAAAACCGTGAGCATTCCCTTCCGCCAATTCGAGGCGCTGATGGGTCTTATTTTCTTATTCGAACGCTTAACGGCGGATGGAAACGATTGCAATTAATGGTGGGGTGCGATACGTACCCTTTGGATGACAGTTCGCTTCCTTCGCTTGCAACTGCCATCGCTGTCTTCCCATCAGTTTGAAATTATTTGGCAATATCGCGACAAACGGTGATTTTTGAATAAGCACCCAATGTCGGTGCCTTCCTTAGTCGTTCCGTTCCGATCCAATCAATTCCATTTCCATCTCCCCACGGAAGCATGAATTTAGATTGGGACTATGTATTGGGTTTAGCGTTTCTATTCCCTCGATTTGCCGGTCCTAACGGGTGGTGGGTGGTGGGCCATGGTTCAAGGCGGCGGCGGGAAAAGAGCCAGGCGACAGGCGACAGGCACAGGCGGACATTTTTCCCGCCCCCACCTGCGTGGGAACTGGTACTGTTTCTACTTGCTGATTTTCTCCCATCAACCGACTTTTTTCCTCCTCACAACCGACCTTCGTCACATTCGCTTCGCTCTTGCTCTCCCAAATTTATCACCAATCGATCGACATCGATTGCAGAGATGGCATCTATCTCCTTCGAGCCAACCCTCGAAAAAGCGGGCCACAAATACCGCCACGGAGTTCCCAACCGAGGTCGACATGGCCGCGGCCCCGTTTGGCATCACGGTAAGCAATTTTTTGGGCTTGAATTTATATAAACATACAGATTTTTATATTGTATATGTTCATCACTTTGATCATTGACATAATCGTTAACGATTATTTATCTATTCCAGATATGCCTGTTTCACAGACATACTTTGGCGTCATCAAATTCAAACGATGTCATCTCATTTTTCGTCGTTCCCCCTCTCTTGCCGCTTTCCCTCCCTCTGTCTTTGTGGTTTGTATCCGCGACGAAATCTCTCTCTCGTTCGCCTCTTTCTTGCGCCCTCGCAATTCGGAACCTCTGCCTCTTCTCACTGCCCTGATACGAATCGCCGTCCTCGCGACAGACGTCAATTGACGAAACTTTGAATGTGTGCACGTCAGACCTCTACAGGGATATGCTTGTGCGGCAGACGGAATATGTCTCTCCTCAGACGTATGCACCAGAAGCCTCCTACCTCCCCTACCGACGGTACCTCGTCGACTGGATGAGCGACGTGGGGGAACAATGCCAGCTGCACAACACCACCATCCACGTGTCAATTCTCCTCCTTGACAAGATTTTTCGTTCGCAGAACATACCCCGCTCTGAGTGGCAGCTCTTCGCAACAGCGTGCATAACCGTTGCTGCCAAGTACGAGGAGGCTGAAGAGCACTGCCCACACATCCCCGACCTGCTCCAAATGACCAAGCTGAACGAGTCCGGGCACAACTCCCTCTCATTTCGCGACGGCGAGGTCGAGGTCCTCCGTCATCTCAGGTGGACCCTCCGCGCCGTCCCTGCTCTCCACGTGATTGGTTACTTCCTCGAGAAGGGCGCCACATTCGTCGATGACACATGGCAGGGTCGTGCCCTCATCGAGAAGATCCCAAAATACATTAAGAAGTACGCCGACTTCTTCTGCAACCTCACCTTGCAGGATTATAGCTTTCAGCAATACCTCCCAAGCCAGCTTGCCGCAGCGATCCTCATGGCATCAAGGGTCGCGCTAAATGTCGAACCCCGGTGGAGACCCGAGCTCATCAGCCTTACATCGTATGAAGAAGCCGTGGTGACTCCAATTTTTGACCACGTTTGGAAGTACTACTGCGAGCAGTTCCCCGACCGAAAGCGTTCTGGCTCACCCAGCAGTGTTGCCAACGTTTTTTGAAGAGAGCAAGATGAAAAGGCAGAGGCGGAGTGCTGTTCCGACCGGCAATGCGTGTGTATCGGCTCAGATCGGTACCAGGGCACGAGACCCATCCAACTAATTTATGCATGTATATATCGCATGGTTCCGACCTCGAGGAGGTTGGAATCAATCAAAGTCATAAAATTGGACTCATTCTCATCCATCTATGTTGCGAGTGAGAAGCCGGCTCTCTTTCTCGTTTCCCATTCAGTCAATCATAATAGACTGTTTCGCATCACGAACAAAAATAATGGCTAAAAAAAAATTGCTTCATGGAGATCTACAGGAAAGTCTAGCGGGGATCAATCATACTAGCTAGAGTACCTTGTTGTTACATTGTCTTTCACAGGATACTATCTAGTATGCGCCGGAGAGCGTTCGTTCTGTAATTACTAGCTAGAAGTAGTACTAACAGGGTAGTACTACTACTAGCTAGTAGCTAGTTAGTACATTAGGAGTATCCATGCAAGATACCTAATGCTAATAATAGCACTAGCTAGAGTAGTAGTATTCATAGATAGATAGATATACGCGCGCCACCATGACGCGCCACCCCAACGAGCACCTATTGTCCAACCTTGCCTATACCCCCTCGGGATGGTTAGCGACGAGTGGAGAACAGTCGGTTGATACTGAACCGATTCTGTTACCGAAAGTAGAAATATTGATGGAAATCGACTCGGTTCCGGAAGGTGGTTCCAATGCTCCCATCGCTGGCCATATTCCAGACTCGGACGAGTGGCTCCTGTCCTTGACGGATGCGGGGGCATTGCACGACCTCATAAGTGGAATTCTTCTCGACTTGGAGCGGATGGCGGGAACATTGGACAGGAAGAGGAAGGGCGAGGATGCCAAATCTCGCAAGCTTAGTCTATTGCAGGAGTCGCAGAAGAAGAGGATGCTTCAACAGGAATCGCTGGACCGGCACAAGGATGATGGAGATGGTATTTTGAAAGATATAGGGGAAACGACTGTCGAATATGACGAGAGGGAAGATTTTACTGTCGAAGAACTCACTCCCAGCGAGAGAACACAAATAACTTTCAACTCGGCTAGATGTGTTTTGCCTATTATCAGATCCATGGTGTTGCATCCTCGCGGCCGCAACGTGTCACCGGTTCTTCCACAATTTAGACAAGGCAGTGGAAAGAGAAAGAAGTTGATTGTATACCTTCTGGGGAGAAGCGTGTACGGCACAACAACGACCAAGGAACACACATCGCTGAGAAAGCATTTGGAGAAAGTCACGAAGTACTTTAGTAGAATGGAGCCTTCACTTGCACCCATACTGGATCCAGAACGCCATTCCGCAAGCAGCGTAATAGACAGAAGCCTCGGCATTTTTTTGGGCAAAGACAAGGTACATTTTTTGAAGGTTGCGAAGAGAATTGACGCCGATTTAATCTCGCCACTAGTGCGTTCCGACACTCGCCTCGATGATCTTCACAAGGCTTCAATACAGCGGCTGCGTAAGAAGCTCTCTTCAGCAATTCAGTACAAAATACCAGAAGCGAAGCTTACCGTGTATGGATCCTGTCTTTCTGATCTCAGTCTGGGTAAGAATTCAGACGTAGATATCTCGCTCCACCTCCCCGAAGCGCTGGAACTCAAGGAGGCGTTCAATAGTGGTCTGATTAAAGCTCAAGCCTACGAGAAAAGGATGAAAAGAAATGTGTATCTCATCAAAGGTATTTTGGCGCGTTCCTTTGTCGACTTATTCGCCGTCACTCGAGCTCGCATTCCAGTAATCAAAGGACGGGACGCGAATGCTCGATCCCCATATTCTGAATGCGGTTCCCTTAATTTTGACATTTGTTTTTTGAATGATATCGCTGTTGTGAACTCGACCCTCATTGCTGAGTATACCCAGATCCCTGGGGTCAGAGATTTAATGCTATCGGTAAAAGCATGGGTGAAACAAAAAAATATTGGGGCAGCAGCAGAGTCCACATTGAGTTCGTACACCTGGATGGTACTGGTTATTTTCTACCTCCAGGCCATTGAATTTGTGCCTAATCTTCAAGATCGAGATTTGATGAATGCGCACGGCATGGTTCCAGACCCACACAATAATCCTTCGCATGGCATCAATGGCCTTGATACAGCATTTCTAAGCAGCGAAGAAGTGCTGGCGGGAAGTAATTGGGAGAGAAACGGCCGTGTGGCAGGTTTGCCTACGGCCGCCCTTTTGTATGGATTCTTCAAGTATTACTGCGACATCTTTCCAAGAACCACTGTCGCTGTCTCCATTCGTCTCGGCAAGTGCGCATTGCAAAAGACATCATTTTCCAGAAGTGCACGGCTTTGGAGACTTTGCATAGAAGATCCATTTGAGACTTACTTCTCACATTTCCCTCACGACCTTGGTGTTCATTGCGACTTTAATGGTCAAAGACGCGTTGATTCTTGCCTAAGAGATGCACTCCAGGTTATGGAAAGGGACTTGAACGCAAAAAGTTATACTGGAGTTGTCATGGCAGCGAGTCTAATCACAGGAGCATCAGAAAAGAAGTATCAGTCGACAAGGAAGAAAACAAATAATGCGACGGACAAGGGTGGACGCCTAGCAAAATATGCAGGCGAACCAAAAGCGAAGGGAGGAGGAGGTCATGGGCGATCGAGAGGGGAGACACAAAAGACCAAAAGTGGGGCTTCAGATCAGAATTCATCGCCAAGTGGCGACGAGGATTCGATGAGGAGAAGAAATGGCCAGACTCAAAGTCGCGACCAAGGCACCAGCGGGCGGGGGAGGCGCAAAGGAAAGGGAAGGGGAAATAAAGGTGGCAACCGTTAAGAATAAAACAAAGACTCGTTTTTTTTGTTCGTCATAAAGACTTCATAAGTTGTCGTATCTTTCTCTTTAGAGACTAACCAGACAAGAGTCTGAAGCCTACCAGAAAGCAATCGGATAATGTGGATACAATCAACTCTGAAAGCAGTTCTCTTTACCTAAAGCTTACTCGTAGGACCGCTATCCATTTCGATTAATAGTTGCATCTCCAGGAGTGCCTCCTCAAGATAATGGCTGAGACGGTCGGTCCAGTCATGTTCCTTGCGAGCCGTCAAGTTGAAAACGCAAGAATTAGCTTTGACAGCATATCCGACGCCCACTCCATCAGGAACGACCTCACCAAAACCCCAGTTATCAAACTTGGGATGGGTGAGATGACTCGTGCTAACCCTCCAACGCTTTGAACGTGCAAAGACTGGATCATCATATAGAGCAGGAAGCTTTTCGTCCTTTTCCAACAACATGGACAAACCCAAGAAGTGGCGATCGACGCCCTGACCTTTCGCGGCATTTCCAATGTACTTGGTATGGCTACTAACTGCATCCCGAAGTAAATTGAGTTTTTCGCTTCTAGAATCGGCATCATTAGCATCTAGGAAACTGGCTCTCGCTCCCATTCGCTTCACAAATGAAGCACTTGCAAGAGAGACAGACCTTGTAGTTTCAGTTCGGCCATGAAGAAATGGTCTTACTTGAGTTGCTTCGTATGTTCCCACCTGCTTACCAAAAAGCCTGTAAGTTGCCACCTGGATCGCCATTTGTACATATGCATCTGGACTAAAGCCGGCCTTCTTGATGAAGTTGCTTCCATATCCTTGAAAGCTCTGCACATTGAGCTCGTGGTCACCAACGAGTCTTTCGAAATCCCCTTTGGCTGCAAATTGTGTTCGTAAAGGCGATACATGCCGTATAGTGTAATAAATGAGCAAATTTAAACTGGCGCATGTAATTCAATATTGTGAGGAAATAAGACTGTACGATAAAATCTTACCTTTGTGTACACACTCCTTGACACGAGAGCTTGAAGAATTCATGTCACCGGTGCATTCTCGGAAGAGGTCTTTAACACCTCCGTCACCAACGACGGTATCCTTTTCAGCTTTAGCAAGTGCTTTAGCCTCTGCATTTCGATATGTCATCTTCGTAATGTGATCTGCGAGGCCTACCATCGGCATTCCATCCATCATGGAATGCTCACCGAGTAGTCCCGCCTTTCCATTGTTCGTGCACATGATTTGGATGCTCTTGTCAAACCAGCGATTTTGACCAGATGTGGCACTGCCTGTCCAGAAGATGTTACTACACTGCTTTCGGGAGATTGGTTCTTCGTCATCGAGGCAAAGCATAAGAGCACCACTTTCAAGTCTAGCGAGAGCCCGTTCCATCTTGGAACCCCCAGCTCTAATTAGTTCGTCGCGAGCATCAGCCCATGAATCTCGATTACATGAAGTCAGCCAACCTAGCATTGGTACATCGTTACTTCCCTCGGCTTCATCCGCATGCTCAATGACACGCTGTAATCTTCTTTCAAGCACCGCCAAGGGCAGAGGGTCGCCATGATCGTCAACAAAATCTACAGCGAAGAAGTGTCCCTTGCGTGCAACGATACAGTGCGTATTCAAACTGGGATCGTACATACGGTATGAATCCTGATCTCTACGTGGAATTCGGCAGGCATTGAACATGTACTTGAATGCAACTGAGCACAGAGAAGTTTTAGGCTCCTTTCTTCCAATACTTTCTTCCGGAAGTGTTCCCGAGCATACCTTCTTCCGAAACTCAGCCGCAGCGACCAGGATGGCGGCCCCTCTCATGACTCCGAGCGACATATCATCGGTAGGATCTGGTAAGGTGCCGTCGTCAGAAAAATGAAAGAAGTAGGACACGTTCACTACAGCTGGATCGCGAACTTGGAGATATCCAGCCGTATTCCACCAAAGTTGAAGCCATGACGATTCCTTCATTTCGCCCTTGCAATAAGCCTGGAGACGAGCCTGCAATTTTGTTGACTCTTGGGCAAATTTGGCGCATACATCAAGGAGATTCTGCTTTTCAATCTCTGATTCGGCGAGAGGAAGCGCCGTTGGAAGGAATCTTTTGAGAGTCTCGTGAACGCTGGGGATCGGAAGACGCGGCAACTTTGACTGCTTGGCGTACAGTGGTCCTCCGATTACTGCTTCAAGGTATGCTTCAGCTCGATAGTCGCCGTGACTTTCTACGACAGGATGAGGCCAACGTTTAATTGTACCCTCTGCCTTGTTTGACGTGGAATATGCGCCCCCCGGATCTGTCGATCGCCCACGACTTTCATTATTGATCAGCGTCCTTCTTTGGGCGAGCATCGATGGCGTTGCCATGACAGATGTTGGGTTCAAGGATTTGCGAACAGCACGGTGAGTCATCAATCTCAGGGCAGTGTATTGCATGTTAGTCAAATTTAATCGTTTGAATGGCATCAGGGCAAAAGGGAAAAGGGCATCAGAAGGGGCATCAGCCTCAGAAGCATCAGGGCATCGGCGGGCCAGCGTTTAGTGCGCGTGCGCGATGATTGGGTCGGTGTTTCGGGGTCCTAACTAGCTAGTACTCTACTAGCTAGAGTAGCTTACGAGCTTTTAACCTAACCCGAATAGGAATTTATTGTTCAGGGTGAAACCCAACATTTAGGGTGCGCTTTCTCAATGAGAGCGATTTCACAAAAAAAAGGAAGTGAAAAATGAAGCAGTTACTACTCTAGTAAGAGCTGGACGTTGATGTCGCAACAACTATGCCCATACTAGAGTACTAATAGACTCTAGTATGGATAGTATGCAAGCTGGAAGATTGGCGTTTCAACAAGCTACGAGCTCGTAGTCGGATTATAATTTTTTATCCTCTTGGCCAATATCGAAATCCATCTTGTCCGCGCAAGTCAAAAAGAAGAAGTGAATTGCCAATGCCAAAGGATCCTGGAACAGCTTAATTAAGCTCATTGGGAAAAAGGCAAACAATGATAGACTAACATCGATGTAGCCAAAGTAGCTTGCGAAGTATGCACCGTACGCTGACATCAGTGAATAGAGACCGAGGGAATTCCAGAGTAGCACAGGAACCCGGAATTTCTTTACGCCACCGCAATGGCACACAGTGATTGAAAGTGGCAGTGCTGTGATGCCAACTAATGTCTCCAGAAACCCCGCGTGTAGACTGAAAAAATTAACCATGGTCCCGTTCTCGTACATGTAGAGGTAGCATGCACCGACAAGCCGGTAAACTTGGAACCCGATCAGACCCCACGATGGAACCTCATGCAGCATGAAATGGCGCAACTGAGGAACGTTCATGTAGACAATATGATAATTATAAATCGGAACGAATTGTAGTGCAGCAAAGACTACAAAGCCCTGAAAATCTTTGCCGCGGGTCCAACCAATTGGACTCGAAACGAATCCATTGTAGGTGATGGACAGGTAGACGGCAGCGGCGTACCATACGATTAGGAAGATAGCCAGTGCGACACCAACGGGCGACTGGCGTCGACTGCAAGCTCTAGCGGCGAGGAGAAGGGCAGCGGCGGACACGATTGGTATTACCGAAGCAAATGCACCGAACGATTCGGTCATGAAGTGAGCCGACATGAAAGAAGTATCTTCTTCGTATTATGTAAGTACCGTAGTAGTAATATTATGCACATACAGTGTGGGTGAAACCAACGAGCTCGTACAGTGTACGAGCGTACTATAGTGAGCTCGTCGTATGCATACTACTACTCTAGAGTAGCATACGAGTCGTACTATGCTTAATACTACTAGCTAGTAGTATTATTAATATTATTATTATGCATAGTATGCATAATACTCTAGAGTATGTATATTATGCATATTATGTTGTAATGATGTATACTCTAGTACGAGCTGGTACACTCCTGCTTACAGCTGTGTATGCACACTCCTTCTCCTATTTTAATTAATTATAATTTATTTCTTCTGCAGCGCAAACACTGGGCTTCGCATGGCGGAAACTGAGCTGGGTCTGGCCGGCCTTCCTCCTGACTTGCTGTCGCTGTGTCTCACATTTCTCCCCCCGGAAGATATCCATTGTGCGACGGAGACCAATCACGAAGAGACAGCGGAGAGGGCAGCCTGGCTTGTGGTTAAGGAGCTGGCCCTGCGAGCAGATCGATTTTGTGAGGAGCTGAAACACGGGCGGGCGGGCAACGGTTATCGGACGAGAGCCGTTGAGAAGGGCAAGAAAAAAAGAAATGACGAGGAACCATACGGGATTTTACGTTATCGTGACGAGACATGGTTAGGGCTTTACTCATTGATTTATCAACTAGCCATGCCAGATGAGCCTTTGGTTGAGAAAGAAGGAATTGCGGATCAGCGAGCATTACGAAGCGACGATGGCATAAACAACGATGAATTGGACTTCGAACAATCATTTACAGGATCCGACTTGGAGTCGTTGGTAGAAAGCGAGAACCACGGCGGTGAAGATGCTGGAGAAGATGCTGGCGAAGACGCCGGTGGCGCTGATGTGTTGGTTTTGCCGCCGCTTTCTTGGAAGTGTGGTGCATTATCCTTTACCATGTGGTTACTTTTCGACACAACACTTCCAAAAGCAGTAACACGAGAAGAAAGAATGGCATTGAAGCGCCTGGCTCAGGATCTTATACAATGTGTCCCAAACTGCCAATGTTCCCAGACTCGAATAGTTCATGCTGCGATTCGGCTAGGAGATGTTGGCATGTGGGATGCGGCGTCTGGCACTCTTTCCGCAATTACTTTGAGGTTTCCGACCAACACTATGAACACCGATGCCAAAATACACACTTGTTCTTTTATCATCGATAGAATGTACTCGCAGAGCTACGTCCGTTATAGAGATGAAAAGGATTCCGCTGATCTTGGTCGAGCTGTACAATATGGCAGAATGGCTGTTCTAGAAGCCTTGGCTGCTATCCAGATGGATCAAAGTATAATGAGCTTTACTTCAAAGCCCTTCGACGAAAGAAATAATAAGATTGGTGCAACTCTTCCTCCAGAACCAATCACCACACTGTTTGGCACCAACCACGACCGACTCGACGGAGCGCGATTGTGCTTGGCTCGAGCTCTTGCCTTGCTCGCACAACACATTGGTCTAGGTGCGACAGATCCGTTCACAACGAAAGAGGTTGCCGATCTTGTGGAAGATGAGGATGGTCGGCAATACGAAGGGAGAAGCGTAGCTCTGCTGGCAAACGGGTTTTTCCAAGAGGCATTGGATGCCGTGGACGCATTGTTTCGCGATTTAAGTCGGAGGGCTGCTGCCAGCGAAGAGGAGTTGAGTCGCCGACGAGCTGCTATCTCCGTAACGCTATTTAACATGAAGGAAATGAGAGACAAAGGTTTCCACAGCCATGATAATGGCAAATATTCAAGTCGAGAAGAGTTGCTGGCTGAAATCGATCAAGTTGAAAAAGAATTGAAGACGCTAAATATATTCTCTCGGGGTTTTGCCTATGGCCACGCCGTTTTGGGGGAACTTTTCTATTGCGCAGCGTCAGCCAATGCTACTTCCTCTGTTCCAATCTTGGCGAGCAGAGTACAATCTCTTGTGAAGCGGTCTATTACACGATTGAGGTATGCGCTTGAGTGCGCACTCGACACTGTCAGGAACACTGATGGACTGAGCATCCAAGCAATTCTAGGCCAGCATCGCTCTCTCGTGCTGTTCTTCATTAGATCGGCAAAAGACCTCGGCAAAGTCTATAAATATGCCAGCAATGAAGCGAGGACGGACCAAAATTTCAGAGTTGGCGAAGGGCTTCGAGATGGCTTGATTTTTTTTAGTTTTGCTTTGGTCCTTAGCTTGAACCTGTACGGAGAGCATCATCCGACGGTGGCGAATATCAGGCGACTTGCTCATCAGCGCAATCTTTCTATTGAATCAAAGGCATTGGAGGCAAAGCTAAACTCGTGGCTTGCTGGCTACGTCAACTTATACTACGCCAAGCAAAATTAAAAAGCAGCGAACGTACTAGTAGTAAGGTTCTGACCCTCTTACGAGCTTTTATTCCCTCTGACTTCCTTGACAATGTCCTCTAATTCATCAAAATCCTGCTCTCCTGGAAAGAGCTTGCCTCCCACCTCCCAGGTGGGGTAGCCAGGGACATCTCGGGCATTACAAAGAGCCTTTTGGCTGTTAAGACCTTCCTTCGCGCATTCGATGTAAGGGATTCGTTGCATCGCTTCAAGTCCCATTCGCTGCTTCTGCTCGTAACAGTGCGAGCACCAGTACGCACCAAACATTCGAGCGTCAAGAGATTTGAGATCATCGGCGAGCTTGAGTGAGCGTTGCGATGAATGGGAGGTTATTGGAGGAGGCGGAACGTCCTTCTCCTGCTGAAGCTTGGCTGTGCTAGCGATCAAACTTGAAGAAAAAGAGTTGTCTCCACCTGGTGCGGCAGTTGCAGGAACGTCAGCACTAAGGAATAGAGCCAAAGCTACAACTGTCGCCATTCCAAAGCTCGAGAAAGTGGCTTGGCCTCCCAGTTTCTTGGAACCTTCAGGAACCATATCGCTTGACCAGCTCAGCACTCCTAACGATATTGATAATATTGCCGATGCAACGCAGAATGGACACGTTGCGTGAAGGACTCCAAACAGGACTGACATCAGGAAGGAAGAAAATGTCGCCATAGCGGTCGTCGTGGCGATCAGGGTGATCCGATTGGAGGAGTCCAAGTCTCCTTCCCCAGTGTCATTACCGCCCTCCCCGCTACTAAGCATAAGTGGGAAAACAGCCAGGCCCGTAGCGATTGTGTAGGCAGCAAAGCCAAACGCGGCGAGGGGAACCTCTGACCCACCAATGGCAACGCTGGCGTAAGGTCCATCCAGAACATCGGCACATGACCCCCCTCCTCCAATCCCTGCGGCGTCACCTGATCCACAGAGAGCGGTGGTTCCGTCTGAAGAAAATAATTTTGTGAAAGTGAGATAGGCCGTTTCGACCATTCCGAAAGAGGAAATGGCACCCATTGTCTTGCGAAGTGGCGGATTCCAGCATGAAGGAGATGGCTGCGAATCGGCATCTTGCTTGTTTGCCATGTGCAGCAATACAGATGGGGAGTGGTATTTTGTAACTACCAGACCAGTCGGACGATGAGAGAGATCAGACCCAAAAGCAGCCACTCGAGGAACCCTCTGAGGAACAAAGGCATCGGTCGGAGGAAGGAAAGCTGCCAAAACGAGGAGAGCTAAAAGCGCCATTTTT
>Ga0315315_10003341_pt1 | contig 14737 bp, 15 predicted proteins | sample M140m3416metaG_FD_203699 | JGI IMG/M metagenome (GOLD analysis project Ga0315315, IMG submission 203699) | Ammonia-oxidizing marine archaeal communities from Monterey Bay, California, United States - M1 40m 3416 | ecosystem: Environmental > Aquatic > Marine > Intertidal zone | place: USA...
ATGCCATTCCATACCCCCCCCACCGATATCGCGATAACGCGATACCACCCCACACCACCCCCACCGATATCGCGATATCGCGATACCACCCCATACCACCCCCTACCGATATCGCGATATCGCGATACCACCCCCACCGATATCGATATCGCGATATCGCGATACCACCCCCACCGATATCGATATCGCGATATCGTATCGCGCGATATCGCGACGATATCGGATATCGTTATACCACCCCCACCAATATCGCGATACCACCCCCACCGATATTGCGATACCACCATACCACCATACCACCAGGGCTACATGGACTGCATGACCTTTGTGTGGCTACGCGGCAACCAGCGCTTCCCGCCACGGTTTGGCTTTGGCTTGGTTGCGAGGCTGTGGGGTCGCCCTTGCTCCAAATAAAGAAAGCGTCTCCGAACCTTTCGAGCGACGATCGTCTTTGTTAGGCAGACCCAGACCGCAAATCATGGATGGCAACCTTATGAGGGATGCTCTCGAAGCTTGGCCACCGATTGTAATGGTACCTATCCCGTTGCACATGGCACTGGCGTACAACCTACCCATGCACTTCCCACCGAATTACTTGCAGCCCATGGCACCATTTAACCACATACGTCCCAGCCATCCGCCACCACTCGGCCATCCGCCATTTCTCGGCCATCCGCCATTTCTCGGCCATCCGCCACCTCTCGGCCATCCGCCACCTCTCGGCCATCCGCCACCATTCGGCCATCCGCCCTTTGGCAACCTGCCTGTTGTCAACCTGCCTGTTGGCAACCCACCACCACCATTTGGACCCAACTTACACCATCAATCACAGCCAGCATCCAGGGGAGTCCACGGCATGTCCCAAGAGTCGGCAGATGATGCCATGGTGGAGGATCCATCAGACCCCTCGCAGCTGGCAGCAGAAGCGGGCATGCACGCTGCGAGTGCAGAGAATGGATCGCCCACTAAAGTTACCGTGCAGAACTTGGGACGCAACAAACGCAAAGCGAGGAGAAAGGGGGTGTGGGTCGAGAGCAAACGCACTGTAAAGACGACGAACACGAACACAATCCATGTGGACAACTCCGTAACCGTCGAGTGCACCACGGACAATTCGGTGAGTATCGAAACGGCGGTGAACATCGATGCTGCGGTAGACGATGTGACCATGGACTCACCGTGCCGCAAGAAGTCGCTGCGCGAAGCACAAAGCGTGTCGCGCAGCGAATCGCCAACGCACGACGACCACCACATGGAACATGAAAACGCAATCGTCCTCGGTCAGGACGCACCAGGCACATGGCAAAAGGGCACCCGCCGCTTCAATGTTACTGGGGAAAGCGCGGCCAAGGTGCTCGCTTGGGTCGTTGAGAACACGTCGCGCAAGAACAGCGTGGTCACAACGGACGACTTGGTGCTCGATGGCTTCCACAACTGGGACGCAGTGCACGCCGGTGCACAGAATGACGAGCGTCAGCTGCAGCACACCTTTGTGATCGCAAGAGCGCAACGCCGACGTGCACTCAAAGCCATCCCTGGTTTTGCCGACATTGTTGCGGCCGCGCAGAATGCGATGGAGTCCATGCAACTGCACGACACTCCGAAGACGCTCGAGTGGCTGACCGGGCACATCCTCAACCAAGGCGATGTGAATGCGCGTTTCCACTGGCACCAGGACACAAGCGAGGAGCGCAAGGAGCCAGGTGGTCGCCGCGACCGCCGCGTCATGTACACGGCCATCGTCAAGCTGAATCGCGGTGGCTGCACCTCGATGCAGATCTGCGGCCAGCCTGAGGTCTTTTACCACGAGCGTGGCGGAAGTGGCGTCCTCTTCCGCTCCGATCTGCACCATCGCACCGAGAAGGCGGAGCCAGGCATCTGGAAGATGGCGCTCTTCTTCGGTGTGTTCGTCTGAAAGCACGCATGTTGCACTGGAGAGTGTTGTGGATAGGTGGGAGGGTCCGTGCATGCGATGTCAAGAACCGGGGGAAGCGCCATGCGACACAGCGGTTGTAAGTGTAACAATCGTTCGGTTTGGCCCTCTTAGGCCCGGTTGACTCGGCATCCGTGGCGTGTGCGAGCGAGAGGCGGGTCAGAACGCAGCAAGCACACACGGACGCACCCAGCGAGCCGGCAGACGTCCTCTTTCTGCACCTACCAGCTGGCGACCCAGCTTTCCGTTGCAGTGTGGCTTGAACGAGGGTCTGCTAAAGCAGCTCTGCGTGAGCGCTAGGAGCCCATGGCATGGGGTTGAGATTCGCAAGTTACCACCAGACCACAGATGCCGCGGTTCCAGATTCGACCGGGGCCTGAATGCGACGGCACTCTTCAAGCCCGGCGAGGCCCTTGGTAAATGTGAACTTCTCATTACGCCCTTCCCGCAGCACAGCACTGCGCCGCTCCATTTTATCTTCTCCAGGCTGCATACAGAGCCAGGGGCCACGGAGAAGCTCGGTGGAAAAGTTTGCGATCGAACTTGATGTCGCCAAGGGCCTCGGGTGAGCGCTGGCGTTCGAACTCGACGCCAGGTCGAGTAAGGACTCCCACACAACCCTCCGTAAGTAAGGGCGAGAAGTACATACGGGAAGGGCAAAGCGGTGCCGAGGACTGACGACCGCATCTCGGGCCTCGACGGTAAGACCATGGGATCTTGCCAACACATTGTGCTTCCTTGTAAGTGAAGTATGCACGCTCTTTTCGTACCACACGCCTTGCTCCCAGCGTTGCTTGCTGAACATCCATCGCTGAGAAATTACAGCCTTGTGCAAAGATCCCTCACTATCCTTTGATCCTCTGCAATTTTGCCCTGAAAGCAGCACACGTTTGATGTCTCTCATATTACAGGTCATGTCCAAGCACAACATCCCCACCGAGGGTAGCGACATCTGGAAGAAAGTGCGCTATGGCGCCACAGCTGCAGTGGCTGCTGGCACCGGGCTCTACGCGCTCATGTCGGCTATCAAGAAACAGGGATTTGTCTCTAACCTTGTTGATGAGGTTAAGACCGCCATGCATGCCTCCCCTCAACTGATGGCCGATGCACCGCCAAAGATGAGGATGCCAACGGCCGATGACGACGAAGCTCGCGCCGTGCTCAAAATGCAGCTTGAATTTGCAATGCAACGCGGTGAGATGCAGCGCGTACAAGAGATCTCTCGTCAGCTGGACCATCTCGACGCCCACTATGTGAATGGCTCGACGGACATTAAGTTGCCCGCTGCGAGCATGCCACAGACGCTCCAGATGCAGGACCAAGTTGCGATGCAAACCAAGATGACCATGTCGTCCGGGCTCAACACCCCTGTCAATATGCGGGCAATGCAGACGGAGTCGACCGATGTAGACATGGGGCAAGCCCCGACGCCGGGCATGCCGGGCATGCCGATGCCAGGCATGCCAGATGCGCACATCTCGATGGGCGTGCAGGTGCTCCCCAAGCCGAGCGACAGGGTGCCTGAGCCACAACTGATGATGCATGGGATGTACACGCCCGGGGCGCACACGCCCGGGGCGCACACGCCCGGGGCGCACACGCCCGGGGCGCACACGCCCGGGGCGCAGGGTCCCCTCTCCACTGGTGCATCCGCACCCAACAAGCAGATGCGTGCTCAGACACCGCTCGGAGGCAACGACGGCGCTGGGCGGGTACGTAAGGTGGCCAAGAGCGTTGACCCGACGCGCCACGCCGCGATGCTCAAGCTTCAGGGTGGCGACATTGTCGAGGCCCTCGATCCGGTAAATGGCAATTGGGTCCCCGGGTCAGTTCATACCATCGCCAAGAATGGCCTGGTCGAGGTACGCTGGGATAATGCAGGCACTGACGCCAATGGCAGACCGTTCCATCCAATCGGCGAGATCTGGGCCGAGCAGATTCGCCTCAAGCGCCGGCCGACGATGGCACTCCTCGCAAAAGTCGCGCCGCCGGTTCCGGAACCCGAAGACGAGGAGCCCATGGATCCACCCGACGGCTTGCAGGTCGGCGACACCTGCTACGCTGTGGGACAAGCTGTTGAGAAGAAGTGGTTCCATGCCAAGCTCCTCGGCGTCCGCGCCCGCTCGCCGCCGCTGCGCATCGAGTACCTCTCGACCCTCGATGGGCAGACGAACGAGCTTCTTCTCCCTTCGCCGCGCAAAGATTATGTCAATGTCGACGAGATTCGCCGCAACAAACCGGAGGGTCCACCTCAGATGCTGCTGCTGCGCAGCCCCGCACCGAACCAGGAAGAAGCGAAGAGGGTCAACCAAGAGACCCAAGCCGCCGAGCAGGACAACGACAGCGTTGTGATTTCACCCGATCTGATGTGCTCCATCTGCGAGCGCCCCGACGACGAGCCCAACATGCTTGTGTGCGACTGCAAGAAGGGCTTTCACATCTATTGCCTGTCCCCCGCGCTCGATGCGGTACCCGAGGGCGATTGGAAGTGCCCCAAATGCGCCAAGAAGCAGTGAAGACGACCCAAGACAAAGACCAAGGGGTGTTTATTCCACCTATCGCATCTTAGCGGAGATGGCGTCCACTCTATGACGAATATGAGGATTGAGCCGATTGGCGATGGCCATGCGGATTGCTAGGGGGGTAGACCTGGAGAACACACGGGCCACAATAACCGCCGCAACCGGTTGGCGGTGGACAAGGGGTGCTCCCACGGACACGGGGTGTGAACGGATGTGTGGAGAGAGAGAATGGGGTGCTCCTTCTTTTTCAGAGTGTTTTTGTTAAAAAGTAACAGAAATCACAGAAATCAGTCGAGTACTTCTATGCTGTATAATCTATAAATATAAAATTTTTATGCATAGTCTTATAGTATATGGTAATTAAGAGCATTCCATTCGCTAACGAATTTTAATATACATTTTGAACTCAAGATTTATATAAAAGTCTTGCTTAATAGTTAGAGACAAACCAGCAGGCTCTGTAGCGGACAACCTCCATAAGAGAGCAGCCACACACAACCTTAACACCATAAATATGCCCGATAAGGCCGCCGCCGAAACAACACACAAACACGAATGGCAAGCGGTTGAGAATAAACTCATAAAGAGTCTCATCCCCAACCATATACTTTACCTCCTCTTCGATGATAACAAACCTGTCAAGCAAGCCAAAAAGTAGGGTGATTAAATAATCAGGCAGATAAAGGAGACAGTCATACCTTACTTCTCTGCCTTCTTTGCCTTCTCCTTCATAGCGTCGAATTGTTCCTTCTCTGCCTTCTTTGCCTTCTCCTTCATAGCGTCGAATTGTTCCTTCTTTGCCTTCTTTGCCTTCTCCTTCATAGCGTCGAATTGTTCCTTCTTCTCTTCAGCCTTCTCGTATATACATGCTAGTGGCCACGAGGACGCTCATACCGACGCACATTGCGATGCGGGGGTGGCGGCGAGGGGACCCCTTGGCGCACACACTCGACGCGGTTATCCCGTCGCAAGAAGGGTGTGTCGACATGAGCTGTCGATGGGACCAGGTGAGCTCGGTCGAATGTTTGTGTTGAAATGATTGTGCGGTAGAAGAGAAGGGACGAAAGTGTACGCTTTCAAGCCACCGGATTCTTGAGTTTCGCATCGAGCTTTTGTGCTTGCAAGGTGCGCGCCATAGTGAGAGATGCTACTCATGTGCTGCAGCAAAGGACCCATATCGGTCCATCGTTGAAGCTGAAGCTATGCACACTCTGCGACCATCCGTCCTCACCATATGACTGCCTTCCTGTTCTCACGTAGTTGCCCTACCCTCCTTCTGATGCCACAGGAAGTTGGTTTGTCAGCATGTGGGAGGGGCGTGAGCTCGAGCAGAAGGTGGCCAATGCATTGAACTGTATCAGCAAAGGTGCAGCAGTACTCTCAGAAGCTGGCACCACAGTGTATGCCATGAGCAATACCATGCAAAAACAGGGGCTTTCTGGTCTTCTGCAGCCAGAAGTATGGAAACAAGATCCAAAGCCAGCTCCGCGCGTCGCAAAATCGACAACGACCTTGCCCATTAGACCAGCGGACACTGACGAGAATCGCGCCATCCTGAAGCTTCGTTTGGAATGGGCGATGAAAGACGGAGACATGTCGCGCGTGCAGCGTATTTCACGCGAACTCGACACACTTGAGGGGGCCATTCCTGCTCAAACAAAGGCCGATGCACGGATGGACGCAACGCACCCGACTGCACCGTCGCACCGACCTTTCGTCGCCCCCACTGGTCAAATGTACAATATTCATGCCATGGATGCTGCCCACTCAGTCCAAGACCCCAAGCCAGCTCCCAAGCAACTTTCAGCAGGAGGCGTCACATCTCGGCGGGATGGCGAGGGCGGGAATCATACGAGCTTTCGGAGTCAGCCAATGGAATCTTCACAGACTTCGAGTGCTGCTCGATCGCAGCTCAGCTCGACGGCAAATCTTCAGGGCACTCCTTATGCATATCCAGGCAGCATGCCATATTCACATCCATGCTGCTGTCCCATGCGCTGCCCGCACATGAACCCAATGTATGGTTTGCACTATGGAGAATGCCAGAGCTTCCTTTTTCGCAATAATAATGAGGCGGGTTTTCCGCCGTTCCAGGGCCAGCATGCAGCCTTCATACCTGGCGTTTCGCAAGTTAGCATGGGAGAAATGCTTGCCTCCACTTACCACCCCGACCCATGCGTCAATCACTTGGCCATAACGCCTCTCGCTTCGTCTGCACCCAGTTCGGCGATCGTGTCCATGTCACAAAGCACTCCAAGAGCCCGTGTGGAGGAACCGGTCGATTTTGCCTCTCATATGTCTGTTCGCGATCAACCCCAGATGCAACAAACCGTCTGTGCGGATACATGCCGTGCGCCTTCCTGGCAGCCCCTCGAGCTGCCAATCGTCGTGCCCATGTCCGCAGCAGCATCCGTCTCGCGTACCATCACGGCTGAGGATACCCCGCCTTCAAGTGGCATGCTTTTGCTGGAAACGCGAACCAAATGTGAGCCCGATGCACCTGAGGTACCAAGTCGACCAACAGCGATTGCAAGCACACCAGAGGCGGCAGTTAAGGAGATGGGAAATCCTGCATCGGACAGAGAAGATCATCGTCATGTTGAACAGGCAGTGGTGGCAAGCAATGCAGAAACCCCTCAGCCACTTGGTGCCCCATTGCAAGACATCTATGAGGTGGAGACGGTGCTGGCCATGCGGCAGACTGAGATTGGGAAGCGCGAGTTTCTGATCAAGTGGAAGGGTTGGGGACCCACTTGGAACAACTGGGAACCTGAGGAGCATATCATGGACAGAAGAATGCTGCGCAAATTCAACAACAAGCGCCCAGCTGCAGAAAGTGCATCATCAATCATGGACGGTATTGGCGGCATCACAGTGCAGAGCAAACGGCGATGCGCGAAGCAAGCGACCGTAAGAGCTCGAACGGCAGCCCGTGAGGAGAATGAGCAACACGACAAGGCAGATGGTGAATTCGAGGACACCTTTTGAGTCTTCGTTCGGCACCTACCGTACGCCCGTCCCAATGGCAAGTGTCACCTTATGTGTTTATGTACACATTACGACTACAAGTCCACCGACTAAATGAATTTCGGGGACACCTGTAGAGGGCTGGATGTGTCTGTTTCGCCACGCCGTACCCCCGTTTGTGTTCCGAGTCAATCGCTATCCCTAAAATAATCGCTCACCACTTACCGTCCCACCATACAACCTGCAGATCTTAGGCAGAACGCTTTCAGGACGAGTGGGTGGCGGCAATCCGTGCAGCTGAAATCCATGTCTTGTCGGACGCATTGATCAACCAGCTGCTTGTGAGACGTCACGACCACCACAGAGATGACCTCTGCCAAGCGGCACATCATGCCAATGGCCTGGAGGCGATCGCGGATCGTGGACGGGTCCGACGCGGCATGGAGCAAAAGTGGACTGTCTGTTACTCGTCCTGAAAGGGTTAAATTGAGTGTCGAACACACCACGCACACAGCGCCAGCCAGCCACCTCTTTTCAGGTCTCGCTTGCTACGATCAACTCCACCGATGCATGTGGTGGATTGGCCATTTTGTCCCTTCATACTATTATATTTCCGCAGACGCGCGTGCTGCGATACAGGGTGATGTCCACGGTCGGCGGACATCAATCTTGCGATTGACCCTGTAGACGGTTTTGCGCTTAGAAATCGTCGAGCACCGGCACGGTCACACACGGCACAGTGGGTGGCACAATGGGCCCGTCGTTGTCTCCCGGTTTGTCGAGTCGCACATGCTCCAGAGGGAGGTGGTTGACGGTCGGCACGGGAAGCGCCAATTTGGACGAGTCGCCGTCGAGGGTAGCCAGATATTCAACCTTCAGTGGAGGCGAACGACCACGCACATTCACCAAGCGCGCGTGATACCACTCCCATTCGACGACCTTGGCGAGCGCAAAGCATCTGTCGCCAACATGCAACTCGCCCGCTTCACGAGCACGTGCTGCAGCATGGCTTTGCACCAAATCCTCCATGGAGCGCAGCTCTCTTGATATTGCCCTCACACGTTCTACATCATGCTTGCGCATGGCAAACTGCAGCTGCAGCTCCAGCACAGACCGAGCTTCATCGGTGGCGCCATCGTTTCCATCGGGTGTGCTGCTGAGGGGCTCTTCGTCATCATCATTACCCTTGAGACGTTGCTGAACACTCCTTGGTGGTGCAGCTAAAGGATCAAGCTCCCATAGTGTGCTGACATCACGCTTACGCACCAGGGACGAGAGTGCCACTGCTGTCTGGCCAACGCCCATTATTGACGACGCCCCATGAGCCAACTGTACCATCCAATTGCTGTGCCGTTCGACGCGGGCGATGGCTGTCATTTCAGAGACGAGGACTCGGGAGTGAACGCGTCACCTGCCCGGCGCCGGGCAGCAGATTTTTCGCAGAGGGACCAACACGACGAAACGGCCGAAACGGCCGTCTGGATGACTGCCCCGTGGTGGCCCATATCTGTTTCAACCGTGATGCAGATCGCGAATAATTGTGAAACTCGACCAAACAGTCTGCCCCTTATCTGTGTGTTCTCTGTATTTATTACTAACTTATAGATGTCATAAGACATACAAGACTTTCTTACAGAATCCGCATGACTCTTTTGTAATCTGTTCATGTGCTATGTTCATGTTCATGTTCATGTTCATGTTCATGTTCATGTTCTATGTTCATGTTCTGCGAAGCAAGACGCCATGTTTCATACGCTCTTTCCGTTGCTGAAGAATCGAGGAATGCCTAATATCTTGGACGAGATTGCTGGTCGTAATTTGAAGCGGCGCGACTTTATGGACAAGGCATTTTGGACGCCCATCCTTTTGAACAAAGGGAAACTCGTCACCTCGTTGAATGCGGACTACACAAGGCTGTCAAAGTTTGCAAAGGACAAGGCGACGGCGCAGCGACTAGAGCAAATCGAAGACTGGAAGGGAAAGAAAAGATCGCGCAGTATGTAAAGACCATGAGCACCGGAAGCTATCAACTGACGGAAGAGGAAGCGTTGCAGCTATTTCAAAATGCTCAGAAACCCGCTGAAATCCGTTCTGCGTTACTACAATCCACCCATCTGATCAACACGAGTCCAAACGTTGGGGTGGCGATCCGCAAAGCACAAGACCAACTAAGACGCATGAAAAAACTAAAAGAGAAGCCACCCGAGCCTCTGCCTCCAACACGGCAGACATCTCATGACGAAAGGATTGCACTGATTGAACGAATGCGTCGAGGTGATAACACAGCCGAGAAAGAAATAAAAGATAATTGCCATGACACAAAATGCCGAGATTGCAAAGAGTCACAAGAATATCAAGCAGTTTGTCTCAACTTTCTACTTCAATGTTTGAGTCTGAGAGTGAAGCGTAGATTACGAGGAGATTCCGACAATGGTTACCAGATCCACGATGGGATCACCGCGTTCATGAACAGATTGGTCAATGACCCTGTGCGCGTGTGGATTCACGAAACGAAATCTTTTTACAATTTGCCTTCATGGTTGGATCATGAGTTTGCTACAGTAGTACAACCCAGTGATGATGGGACAAGAAAAGCAAAAAAAGAAGTCAAGGAGTATGGACTGCACAAGGACAGCATTGCGAAGATCATCGCCAGCATTGGACGGTGCGAGGAGAAGGAACCTCAGTAATTTCGGTCGTTGCTGATGAGAGCTTTGGCGAAGGCCAAGATTTGCTCGCCATCTTGTAACTCTGAAACATCTCCCATGCGGAAGGCGTCTTCATCCAGCTCTTCGGCACGAAAGAGTAACCAAACACCTCCAAACCTTGCTCCAAGTTCGCATGGATAAATCTGCGGACCAGGTAATCCCTATATCTGTAAAAAGTAACCACAATGAGGCGGAGGCTCACTTGTGTTTTTTCAGCCACTAGCTTACTAATTTCTTTTATGGTCAGAGCATGGTTCGCAAACGATTTTTATTTTGAACTCAAGATTTATAGAAGTCTGTAGTGCATGCACGCACTAAACATTTTTTTTTTTCTATTTTGAAATGAATACTAGGTACAGTAGAACATCAATCGGAATACGGATTGCCTCTTTAGCTCAGTTGGCAGAGCGCTGGAGTGAGGCCGTCGTGTATCCTTCAGGCGTGGGTTCGAATCCCGACTCGTCACTGAGCGCGTTCTCTCAAGTGAGCTAAAGAGGCAATCCGTACAAACCTTTTTCTTGAGGAATCACCCCGACCCCCCACCCGGCCCGACTCTTTATTATATATACATTTTGAACTCAAGATTCATATAAAAGTCTGTAGCGAAAGTGGACGACATTCTACTTCGTTAAAATAAAAAATGATTCAATTAAAGCAATGAATTTTAAGATTGACATTTGGATTCAAGATATTAAGGGTGAAAAATCTGCCACAATACACAATCTCGGAGGATTTGGGAGGAGGACCATGGAAAATGGAAGAAATACTTTAGAAATTTTTGAGAGAATGTTCTCAAATTTTGAATTGATTTTTTATTTTCAAAATTTAGATAATACCTTATAGGTGTCAGTTTTAGAGAAAAAGGTGACATAGATTCCGAGGAAGAATTCTTGTCTTTTCGAAAAAAAAATTATCACAATTTTCAATAACAAAAAACTCGCTACATTTGTCTCTACACTCTGAACATGCTTCATTTTTACTGGAGGATGCCTGTAAAATCAAATGTCCACAATGATTGGTGGCTCACGCATGATTCGAAGAATGAATTGCAGTGTACAAGTTGTGACATCTTTAAAATCAAATGTATGTAGTAGGACATCTCGTCCAGAAGAATCTCCAGTACGAACAAATGTGTAAATCGAACGATACGATTTCTTTGTTTCAGGATCAGGTTTGCCGTACCTTTTGATATTCTCGAGGAACACATTTGCTGCCATTTCAAAATCATGGAATACGACTCCTTCAAACTCCCATCCAATTCCCATTGTCGTTTTCACCATCTTCATAATTTCAGATGTATATCCATTCTTATTGTCAAAGCAAAGAGCAAATTCCTGTTCCACAATGCGTGTTTGCGAGATCTTAACGATTTCATGCGCCATCTGCTCGGTGAGGCTCATTGCTGTGTCTTGTATTCTTTCGAAAAAAAAATTCATTTCAAAAAACTATTTCAACATCAAAAAAATATTTGAACATTTTATTTTTATTATTTTTATTTTAAAACTAGATGAAAAAAAACAAGAAATTTTAAAAATACCTAAATCCCAAAAAGGATTTAAAGAATTCGTACGATTGCAAAGGAAGAGCTCTTGTAGATTATACAAAGCGATTTGTCTTGTGTAATATTATGACTGAGATTATGCCCTTGCAAAACGATTGATGCGCATCCTTGCGTGACACCTTGTCTTCGATGAGTCGGCTCAGTCCGAGAAAGTGTGCGCGCATCCCCGGAGTTTTGTTTTAGCGCGCAAGTAAACAAAGCATGCGGTCGCTTGTTGGTGCGTCTACGTAGACTCTTGCATAGTAGCTTTGTATGATCCATTTGTGACGCGCAATCTACTTGTCAGTCAGCGTTGCGCGCTCCATCGCTTCTCTTTCTCACAAACAACAAAAAAGTTTACTTTTGACCTTACAGAGAGAGTGTAGGAAAGGGGTCGTTCGCCGCCCTTACCGCCGCCTTTGCCGCTACCCTCACCGCCGCCGTCACCGCCGCCACCCTCACCGCCACCGTCGCCGCCGCCGCCATTGCCGCCGCCACCGCCCTCGGCATCCTCATTTTTTTTCAAAATTTTTTTTTCAAAATATTTCTTTCGAAATGCTGCGCACTCGCAATAAACACAGTGATGCTTGCAATCCACATAGTGGAGCTCAGATTCTTGTAGAGTTGGACTCCTCGAGAGAAGAGTATATGGAGCAACGCTACGATGCTGTTGATTGGAACACATATGCACTGTATAAATGCTCAATATGTAACCAGATCTTCAACTACAAGAAAGATCCTGCCACTATGGCAGCGAACGAGAGCAAAGCAAAGAAATATCATAGAGAGAATGCGGTAGGTGGTATGTTGACCCAGCCTAACACCCAGGCTACCAATCCACGAGTCGCGCAAAAGACCGAAAGCCCGCTGGCTCAGACATTTGGCGCGAGGCTTCTGGGAAGTGACTCGGCTACGCAGTCAGTCGTGCAGAGCCGTGTTACGGCAGACACAACTACAAACTTTGATGGCACTATTGAGCGAACAATAGTACAGCCCGATGGCGTACAAATCTTTGAGCGAGAAACTGGAACAAGGACCACACATGAAACCAAAGTAACTGAAATGCAAGCTACCATTACAAGACTTGAGAGGACTGTCGCCAAGCAAAACGAGGAGAGGATGGATAGGGAACTCGATGATACTCGCCGAATCAAGAGTCTCGTTGACAAGCAGTTGGGTGACGAAAAGGAAATGGCTCAAACAGCTCGGGATGCATTTATATCAGACCAGGCTGCCAAATCGACCCATGGAGCTTCGGAGATGGACATATATCTGCTGACGCAAATGTTGTGTCGCTATAAAGAGATGTTCAGCCGCTTGGAAGAGGCGCAACGGAGAAGGCTTCTCGAGATGACATCCCCGACGCTGAATCCTTGGGACACTTTCGAGTTCGACAGACTGGACAGCGACGACACCCGTGACAAGCTCAACAAGCTGGCAGACTCTGATGACCTCTTCCAACACTATTGTCCGCTCGTCGCCAAGCTTTCGACTACAGAAGAGGTGAAAGAGCTCAGTCTGTGGCCGAAGAAAGAAGAACCTATGATTGTCGAAGAAAGTGTGCAGGAAGAATTCGATCGTGTGGAAGAAGACGCTGAGCAGTGGCCATCAGAAATCGACGATGTGCCGATGAACGAATGGCGCGAAGATACTCTTGAAAAGTGCCTCACGCACTATCGCTCACAGCCATGGAAGAAGACGGAGCGGACTTACAGCCGACAAGTCGGACTGCCCACATTGGTTGCAATTACAGACCTTCAAAAGCACACCGCAATTGGAATGCACTCGGAAACGAAACGGCTCGTCAACGAGAGGGGCGTATGGCGCTATAGATGCCTCTTTCGCCATCCTGAAGGAGAGGAAAAGCACATCTGGTTGCGTGTGACAACCATAGACTCTATCTCGCACTATCGACCACAAGTCCGAGCCTATGCAAAATCGCACTGAGTCAAGGAAAGCTAAGGAAAGTTAAGGAAATATTAAGGAAATATAAGGAAATATAAGGAAAGTGAAGGAAAGATAAGGAAAGTCCAGGACAGCTGTACAAGTGAAATATTACTTCCTGATCATCTGAGAATTTTGAAACTTGAAAACAAAAAAGTGAAATCGCAAACATATTTTTGTAATCTGAGAATGTAATTTTTGAAACTCTGAAAAGTGTCTAAGGAAATATAAGGAAAGTTAAGGAAAGATAAGGAAAGTTAAGGAAAGATAAGGAAAGTTAAGGAAAGATAAGGAAAGTTAAGGAAAGATAAGGAAAGTTAAGGAAACCGACCTCATCTGTCTTGGCCGGTGTCTGAGTCTGTGAGCCCAACAGTTCGCCTGACTGACTGCGCCTCGCCCTTTAGTCTCTCAAACATTTACGAGAGATCTCTTGAAATAACAAGATCTTTTGAGACTCTTAACACTTCGCTCTCAAACCTTTCACAAACTTACCGATCGTGGAACTTTCACAGAGGTCGTCGGAAAGGGGGGGTGTGGTGAGAGCGATCACGCCACGCTCACTCGCGCTTCGTCGCCTCGTCCTATTCGACCTTCTTCCACGATACACAAGTCGGACACTCAATCAAGCAGTATTCGTCTCCGTGAAACCGCCAAATACGCATCTTGGCATCGCCATCAATAGTCTGCCGTTCGTCTGGTTTCCGCGTACGCAGACGCTCGCGCAGAGCTTTGGGAATGTCGTCTGGGTTGATCAAGCGCTTGCCAGACTTGAGCAACCTGCCGGCAGACTTGGCAATCGACTTGCGCGCCACCGACTTGCTGGCAGACTTGCCAATCGACTTGCGAGCAAAGTTGGCACGCGGAATGCGCGCCATCGAGTGACGCCTCGACGACGAAGGAGCGGTATTCCGCAAACCGCTGGCAAGTTCAGAAAGCAAACGAGAGCAGGTGTTTCTGCGAGCGGCACCAGTGCCTGGCGGAATTATGCGTTTATCCTGCAACTCTCCTGTGGAGCCGTCGAGCTTCAGGTATCGATCGATGGGTTGCATGCAGAGCACCTTTCTTACTGGACCCTTCTTACTTGAACGCTTGCGTTGCTAGGGGGAGCAGGGGGGCTGGGAGG
>Ga0315315_10003342_pt1 | contig 14737 bp, 15 predicted proteins | sample M140m3416metaG_FD_203699 | JGI IMG/M metagenome (GOLD analysis project Ga0315315, IMG submission 203699) | Ammonia-oxidizing marine archaeal communities from Monterey Bay, California, United States - M1 40m 3416 | ecosystem: Environmental > Aquatic > Marine > Intertidal zone | place: USA...
AGGGATTGAAGATATTCATTTAAAACTCTTGCGCCATCCTCATTGTGGCTTCCGTCTAATAATAATTGATTATCCTTAACTAATTTTTTTAATTTCCCAGATTTTAGCTCCTGCAGTCTGGCAACACTTTCAATTTTTGTTATTCCATTTTTGATATCATCATCTTTAATATCAATATCTAACATTCTCAGAGTTGCTATTGCAGTAGATATATTTTCTAGCTGAAATTGCCCCAAAATATTTGGCAAGGGAAGTTTTAGACCACCAAGTTTATCTTCATAATAAAAAAATCCATTTTCTCCATTGGAATAACTAAAATCATCATTAAAAAATATTTTTTTTGACGAATTTTTTAAAATTGTTTTCATTATACATTCAGTTGTATTTATTGAGTTTTGCTTAGATACAATGATTCTTGAATTTAAAAGTGATGAAGTTTTTTCAAACACAATTTTTTCAATTGTTTGCTCATTTTTTGGGAGCCAATCTAAATGATCTTTACTTATTGAAGTAACAACACTTGCGAGGTTTTTTTTCAAAATATTAGTAGCATCAAATCTATGAAACAAACCTGATTCTATTAAATTTATATTGTCGGGGTATTGTGCTGCTTTATAAAAATAAGATGCTGTTAATATTTCAAAAAAAGTTATTTGTTGATTGTCATTAATATTTTCAACTTCTTCAAATAAAAAAGCTAATTTATCATCTCCTAACTCTTGGTTATTAAAAATAAATCTTTCATTAATTCTTTGAATATGAGGACTGGTGTAAATATTGCATCTCATTTTTGCTTCTTTTAAAATTGAAAAAATTGCATTGATAGTAGATTGTTTTCCATTAGTACCGATCACTGATATTGCTTTAATTTTATCTTGAGGATTACCTAATTTTTTGCAGAGAAGCTTTATACGATCTAGGCTTAGATCTATTTCCTTAGGATGCAACTTTAGAAAGCGACTGAGTATTTTTTGTAGTTTCATTTTGTTCAGTGCTTATAACAGAATTTTTCTTTAACAATATTGATAATAAAGTTCCTATCTTTTCAGAGAGATCTTTTCTTTCAACAATCAAGTCAACAAAGCCAGTTTTTTCAACATATTCACTTTTTTGAAAGCCGTCAGGCAATTCTTCTTTAACGGTACCCCGAATTACCCGTGCGCCTGCAAATGCAATTAGGGCACCTGGTTCTGCAATGTGAATATCACCCAACATAGCGTATGATGCTGTTATGCCTCCTGCTGTTGGATCAGTTAAACATACTAAATAAGGGAGATTATTTTTTTTAAGTTCATTTATGGCTAAGGTTGTTCTAGTCATTTGAGATAAAGAAATTAAACTTTCCATCATTCTCATCCCACCACCAGCACTAATACATAAAAAAGGAGTTTGGTTTTCGATTGCATGCTGAATACCATATAAAAATGCTTCTCCTTCTGCTGCTGCCATTGAAGCTCCTAGAAAATCAAAATCAGATGCTACTGCAGTAATTTTAATATTATTAATCGTTCCACTTACAACCATCATGCCACAATCCAAACCAGTTTTTTTCCTAGCTGCTTTTAATCTGTCTTTATATGATTTTGAGTCTGTCCAATTTAGTGGATCGTCTTTTGGAATCGGTGTTTTGAAAATTTCATAGTTATTTTTTCCAAAAAAAATATCAAATCTTTGTTTTGGTTTTATTCTATGATGTTTATTACAATCAGGTTCAGGGCACACCCAAAGATTTTCTGCTAAATCTTTTTTTAAAATTGGGCCTTTGCAACAAGAAGTCCAATCACTGTTGGCTATATCTTCTTTTGTTGCTCTTTTATGGATCGCAGATTTAATTTTTTCACCTGCTTTAATTATTTTAGTAATCCAATTCATTTTATTTTATTTTTTAATCTTTTAACAACATTAGTAACATTTGTGACAGCATTTTGTCTTTTTTTTATTGAATTAGTTATTTCCTTACAAATCTCACTTCCAACGACTAACCCATCAGCTTTTTTAAGAGAATTTATAGTTTTTTCAGTTATTCCGAATCCAATCACTACATTTTTTGATCCATTTTGTTTTTTAATTTTAGAGTATTCTCTAAGTATTTTTTTTGGAGAAACCTTAAGTTTTCCACCTGTGGTAGATAGCATACTAATATAGTAAATCATGTCATGAGAACTTTTGATAATTTGTTTAAGCCTCTTGTCTGATGTTGTAGGTGAAATAAGTTGAATAAAATTAATATTTTTTTTTTTACATTTCATAGCAAATTTTTTATTTTCAGGAAAAGGCAAATCAACAACAATTAATCCATCTACTTTAGATTGTCGGCATTTCTTTATAAATTTGTTTTCATTGAATTGATAAATCATATTATAATAACCCATTAAAATAATTGGTTTATTTTTTTTCAATTTTTTGAACTGGTTCACAATTGAAAATACATCATTAATTTTAATTCCATTTTTAATAGCTCTATATGCGCTAGTTTGAATTTGACCACCATCTGCAATAGGAGTGTTGTGTGGAAAACCTAATTCACAAATGTCAGCATATTTCGAAATTGATTTTAAAATTTCTAGAGATTTTTTTTTCGTATAATCACCAGCAACAGTGTAAGTTAAAAGAGCGGGTCTATTTTCATTCTTAGTTATTTTAAATGTCTGATTAATTAAAGAGTTATTCATTAATACTTTCCCAGTCTTTGTTTTAAAATATCCCTATCCTTTTTTGCATCACCGCATGAATTAACAATACAAATTGTATCTTTACTAAGTTTAGGAGCAATTTTAATTGCTTCGGCAAATGCATGGCTTGGTTCTAAGCTTGGGTTAAGTTTTTCATATTTAGTAACTAATTTATATGCATTCAAAGCTTCTTCATCTGTTGCAAAAGTATATCTTGCTCTTTTTGTATCTTTTAAAAAACAATGAATAGGACTGACGCCAGGATAATCTAAGCCAGCACTAATTGACTCTGTCTCATGAATTTGACCCTCGTTGTTTTGACAGACATATGAAGCAGCACCGTGTAAAATACCTATTTTTGCGTTTGTACTTAAAGGAGCAGCATGTAAATTTGATTTTTTTGGACCTCCAGCCTCAACACCAATTAATTCAATTTGTTTTTTGTTAAAATCAATAAATTCACTCCAAAAACCATAAGCTGAACTGCCTCCACCAACGCAATTAATAAGCTTAATCTTTTTTGGAATATTATTAAATTTTTCCTTTAATTGAATTTTTAGTTCTTTTGAAATTTGCGAAGTACTCCATCCACAAATTTTAACAAAAATGTTAGGCCCAACTGTAGAGCCTACACACATATGTGTATTATCACAATTTGATACCCAGTATCTCATACATTCACTCACTGCATCAACTAAAGTTTGACTACCAGAATATACAGGGACAATTTCAGCACCATTTTTTTTCATTGCATCACAATTAGGTTTTTGTCTTTTAATATCTTTTGCTCCCATAAAAATTTTACATTTTAAGCCAAATTTTTTAGCAGCCATACTAAGCATTTTGCCTGCATACCCAGCACCCGTATCTCCAACAATATATTTTTTTCCCATTGCCTTACATATTAAAGCATGGACTGTAGCATTATAAATTTTATGAGCCCCACCATTTGCTTCTGATACTACTTTTGCCCAAATTTGAGCACCACCTAAATGATTAGACAGATTTTCTAATTTTACAAATGATGTAGGAGAACCAATGTAATCTTTAAAATAGAAGTCTCTTTTTTTTATAAATTTATTATCCTTTCTTAATTTTTCAAATTTGATTGTTAAGTCCTCTACTGGTTTTTTAAGAGTTTCAGGAATATAGCTACCCCCAAACTTTCCACCCCAAAAACCATGTTTGTCATGTTGATCAATTAAAGGAATGTTTTTTTTAAGTTTCATTTATTAAATCTTTAATTTTGTTTAAGAAAATTTCTATTTTAGAAATATCTTTTAATCCAGCGGTTTCTAATCCACCAGATATATCAATAATATCTGCTATTTCTTTATAATTTTCAAGATTATCATTAAATTGAATATTTCCAGCAACCATTATCTCTTTATCTAAATTTAAGTTTTTAATTAATTTGTGATCGAATGACAGACTTTTTTCATAGCCTTTGCTATCAAACAAATAAACATCTGTGATATCGGAATAAATTTCATATTTATCAACATCATCTTTATTTTTTATGGTTATAGCTGTAATAATTTTTCTTTTATATTTTTCTTTGATTGATTTAATTTGTGTTGGATTACAATCATAAAGTTGATAATAATCAAATGGTAAATTTTTAATTTCTTCAAGAATTTCATTACCAGGATTTACTAACACTGCTACAAATAAAGATTTTTTTTTGTCAATTTTTAATAACTCCTTTAGTTTTTGTAAATCTACATATCTTTTAGATTTAGGGTAATTAACTATAAATCCTATAAATTGAGGTGGTTGATTGTGATTAATTATATAGCTTAAAGTTTTAGAGTCGGAAATCCCACATATTTTAGATTTAAGGATCATTGTTTTAAATGATCTATCAATGTATTTAAATTATTTTTTATATTCCCTTTTGTTATTGGTCTTCCTATCACAAGCCAATCACTTCCATTTCTAAAGGCTTGCTTTGGAGTTAGAGTTCTCTTTTGATCATTTGTCATTGAGCTAAATCTTATTCCAGGAGTAATTATTTCTTTTTTAAAAATTTTCTTTACCATCTTCACTTCTTGAGCACTACACACAATACCATCTAAATTTGCTTTTTTTGCTAATCTTGCCTGATGTAGAACTAATTTTTTAACATCTTTATTAAAACCAATTTCTCTTAATGCTTTATTATCTAGGGAAGTAAGAATAGTAACTCCTATTAATTTAGTTTTGCCCGCTTCTTTTTTTGCAGCTTTTAATGCTTCTAGACCTGAACTTATATGGATTGTTAAATAATTAAACTTTAAATCTCTAACAGCTTTAATTGCTGATGCACAAGTGTTAGGAATATCTGAGTACTTGTAATCACCAAATGTGATTTTGTTTTTTAATTTAGATACAAAGTTTCTTCCATTTCTGGAATTTAAAAATTCTAAACCAAATTTATAACCAATCTTTAATTTTGAATTTTTTGTTTTTTTAATAATTTCTTTAATTTTAGAAATATTGGCACTATCACAAGCTATAAAAATTTTATTCTTTTTCATTATTAAGCTTTTTAAACAATTCTTTAGACATTTTCCATTTGATTACCCTTTTTTTAGGCACATTAATTTTTGTTCCTGTTTTAGGATTTCTTCGTATAGACTCTTTTTGAATATTAGTTCGAAAAGTTCCAAAACCTCTTAATTCGCAACCATCACCACGATTGAGGCTATTTTTAATTTCTTTTAAAATTATATCTGTAAGTTTACTTAGATCACGAGTAAGGAAATTTGGATAGGATTTTTTAAGTTGTTTAATAAGCTCTGATTTTACAATAGCCAATTTAATCTTTTTTATTTTTTGTTATCTTTCTTTTTTTTTAAATCATCTGCAAGAGAACTAAAAGGAAGTGATTTACCCGAACCTTCAGTGGTACCAAATTTTTCTAAAGCCTCAGCCCGTTCAAGTTCCTCTAATAGTTTAATACTTAAATTAACTTTTCTTTTATCAAGATCCAAGTCTAAAATGGCACAATCAATTCGCTCACCACCTGTAAATCTTGATTGTCTTTGGTCCGGAGCATTAAGAGCTATATTAGATCTTTTGATCGGTAAGTCCATTTCACAACCTTCAGGCCTTACAATTAAACCTTTGTTATCTGATGAGATAATTTTAACAGTAATAGTTTGCTTAATTTTTTTATCATTGAACCAATCAAATGGATCTGGTTGATTTTGTTTTAATCCTACTCTAATTTTTTGATCAAGAACTTTTATTTCTAAAACTTTGACTTTAATTTTATCTCCCCGTTTATACATATTTAATTCTTGTTCACCGTTGTTAGTATAACTTAAGTCATTACAGTGTAAAAAAGTATCGATATCTAAATCTCCAATTTTCACAAATAAAGAATATTCATTTTTGTTTACAACCTCACCTTCAGTTGTAGTTCCAACAGGGAATTTCTTTTCAAAAATTTCGAATGGATTTTCTAATGTTAATCTGTGTGAAATTGCTACTCTTCTTTTTTCTTTATCTATCTCAGTAATAACACAATCTATTTCATCATTTACTTTAAACATTTTCTTTGCAGAGGTATTTTTTTTATTCCAACTTAATTCACTTGAGTGTAATAATGTGGTCAGTCCAGGAAGTTCCGAAAGTTCACAGAAGGCGCCAAATTCCATTAGTTTAATTACTTTAAACTTATAAGTTTTGTTTAATTCATAATTATCAATTTTTTCAAATGGATCAGGTGAAAGTTGTTTTACTGAACAACCTACTTGTAATTTGTCTTTATCAACTGATATGACTTTTAAATCAACCTTATCACCTATATTAAAAAGTTCATCAGGATGATTAACTCTTGAATATGAAAGCTCAGACGTATGACATAAAACATCTAGCTCATTATTGACATTAAAAAAACAGCCAAATGAACTATAGCCTTTTACTTCAGCTCCTTTAATAATGTCTCCGACCTTAAATTTTTCAACAATTTTAGCTTTATCTTCTTTTTTGAAAGATGAAATGATCTCTCTACGAGATACACATGCATTTCCTCTGATTTTGTCTAATTTGATCAAAGCAAATTTTTGAGGCTCATTCATTAAATGGGAAATGTCTTTAAGAGGTTTATCACTAATTTGTGACCCCGGTAAAAACATTAAGGAACCAGTTTCTATATGCTCAACAATGCATCCACCTTTGCATTTAGAAGTTATTTTACCCATTATAGGTTCATTTTTTTCATAAGCTTCAACAAGCTTGTCCCATCCTTTAATTTTTTGTGCTTTATTAGCCGAAACTAAAACCTCACCATTTTTATCTTCAATTTTTTCTAAGAGAACTGGTATGGTCTCTCCAATTTTTATCTTTTCGGATAATCCCATACTTTTTAATTCATTAATATCTAGCACTGGTTCAGACTTAAGACCCTCACAATGAAGAAACACATATTTATCTGTAATTTTATTTATTTTACCTTCGATGATTTTACCTTCTTCAATTTGAGTTTTTGAGAGTTTAGAATTTAATAATTTTTCGAATTCTTTTGAAGCTGGGTTTGATAGATCTTTGTATATTTCCATTAATTATTAATTTTTTTGTCTATAATATTTTTAATTTTTAAAAAACACGCTCTTTTAGATAAATTTGACGTATTTATCAACACTGAATCTCTAGTTTTCTTTAGTGGTGATATATTACGATTATAGTCACTTTTATCACGTTTTTTTATGCTTTTTAGGACTTCAGCGAAGGAAATTCTTTTTTTTAATTTTTTTAATTCATCGAATCTTCTTTGAGCTCTTATATTTATATTTGCAGTAATAAAAAATTTAAAATCTGCATCAGGTATAATTTTATAAGTAATATCTCTACCATCGAGACATGAGCCATTGAATTTTTTGGGAGGGTTGTAAGCACAATTAATCTGAAATGAATGAACAATTTTTCTTAAAATATTATTTTTGGCAATTATAGAAGCTTCAGTGCCAACTTCATCAGATAACAACTTTTTATTTTGAAGTTCTTTTATATTTAACTTCTTTATTTTTTTTTTGATAAAACTCATATTATATCTTTTTTTTTGACTTATCTTTAAATACGCTATCATTCTATAGATTTTACCAGTATCTAAATATAGAAGATTATAATGTTTAGATATTGATTTTGCCAATGTGCCAGCTCCAGCTGCAGCTGGAGAGTCTATAGCAATCTTTATATTTTTCTTTTTATTTTTCATTTCATTAAAATATTGATTGTTTTCAAAAAGGAAGGAAAGGAAGATTTAATGGCATCTTGATTATGTATATGCCATTCTCCCCCAAAAGATAACGCAGCTATTACACTAGTCATAAAAACTCTATGATCTTTCAAATAATTTTTAATTGTAATTTTTTTATTAACCTCCAAGTTTGGATTTCCAAATATTTTGATTGAGTTGTTAGTTGATATAATTTTAACTCCCATTAAACTTAAAATTTTTGAACCCCATTTTAATCTTGGACTTTCTTTTTTGTCTAATTCATCTAAATTTTTAAAAAAGGAAACTCCCTTAGCTTTTGCAGCAACTAAAAAAATAACTAAAAATTCATCAATTGCACCACTATTTAAATTAGCTGGACAATTTATAGATTTTATAACTTTAGGACTTCTAATATTTAGATCAGCAATTAGTTCTCCCTTATAAGTTCTCTTATTATTTAATGAAATTGATACACCCATTTTTTTAAGAATAGTAAGCATACCTACTCGTGTAGGATTAATGTTCACATTTTTGATTATAAGTTTAGATTTTTTAGAGAGAATAGTTAGTGCTATAAAAAAAGCACTAGAGCTTATATCTGAGGGAATATTATAATCTATTGGGTTTATTTTTTTTACTTTATTAACTTCAATCAAATCAAAATTTTTTTTTTTTTTAACTTTAAATGGTAATTTTAAATGTTTAAATAAAAGCTCAGTATGATTTCTTGATTTTTTTGCTTTAATTATTGTTTTTCCGTTAGTTTTTATTCCAGCAAAAATAACACTACTTTTACATTGAGCAGATCCATTTCTTTCAAAAAATTTAATTGGTTTTAATTTTTTTGAACCTTTGATAATTAAAGGTAGGCTATAACCATTTTTAAGATTAAAATGAGCTCCAAATTTGCTGAGTGGATTTGTTATTCTTCTAAAGTCTCTTTTAGACAAACTTTTGTCTCCTATGATTTTGATTGACACGGGAGAATCTATTAAAAGCCCAAGTATTAACCTTCCTAGTGTTCCAGAGTTTTGTGCATTTATAATTATGCCTTTTTTATACTTGTATCCATTAATACCTACACCATGTATTTTACAAATTTTACTATTGTAATAAACTTTTACGCCTAGTTTCTTTATAGATTTTAATGCAGCAATTACATCTTCTGACATTAATAAATTTTGAGCTTTAGAAACACCGCTAGAAAGTGATGAAATCAATACCCATCTTATGCTAAGACTTTTATCTCCTGGAACAAAAATTTTTTTATTGAAATTCTTTATTTTCTTTTTAAGAATAATTTTATTGGACATAAGTTAAGGTTTAGTTAAATTTAAAACTATTTCCAAAATAAGCATTTTTAGCATCAATATCTTTTACAAGATTTGATGGTGTATCCTGTGCAATCACTTTACAATTACTTAATATCATCGCAATATCAACGCAGGCCAATAAATCTCTAGCCTGATGATCGCAAATACAAATGGTTATTTGATTTTCTTGTTGTAAATTGACTATAATTTCTTGTAACATTTTAATTGTAAGTACATCTAAAGCTGCAAAACATTCATCTAAAAGAAGCACTTTAGGATTACTCAAAAGAGATAGAGAAATTGTCAATTTTTTTTTTTGACCTCCTGACAAAAATTTTGACTTTATATTTTTAATATTTTCTAGTTCAAATTTTGCAATTAAATAATCTATTCTTTCTTGTCTTAAATTTTTATTTTTAATTACAATTTCACTAATAGCTTTTAGATTGTCTAAAAGAGTTAAATCGTTAAAAAAACCACCGTACTGGGGAACATATCCAACATTAAATTTTTGGGTTCTTAAATAAATTGGATATTTAGAAACATCTTCTCCATTTATTTTTATTTTTCCATGTTTAGGTGTAATTAATCCTGTTATAAGATTGAAAATTGTTGATTTACCTACACCGTTAGGGCCCAGCATCCCAAAGATTTGACCTTCATTTATTTTAAAACTTATATTATCTAAAATAAGCCTATTTCCATATGAAAGTGATACTTTTTGAAATTCAATAATTGTTTTGTTTTTTTTGAATGACTTTATTCTAAATTTTTTGATAACTGCCATTTTAATTTAAGGATTTGATGTTAACTTTTTTATCTTCTTCATACATAAAAATCTTAGCATCTTTTGTTCTCATATTTAACTCAATCACATCAGCATTGAGCGAGTTTTTATTATTCTTTAAAGATACATTTTTTGAAATTGTCATTAAATTTTTATCCCACGAAAAATCAAGATGTTCTCCTTTTATCATATTATCTAAATAAGTAATTATTACATTTTTAGAAAAAATTGTATCATAATTATTTATATTATATTTACCAGAGTCTGACGATATTTCTATTAAATTGTAATCACTTAAACTTATAAACCCTTTTACAGTTGTTAAATAAATATAATTACTTTCGTTTTGATCTATAATTCCCTCAGCAGCTTCTAGTTTATATTCATTGCCATTTGAGTCTTTTGTAATGTAAATTACATCTTTAATTATATTCGAGCTTACAATATTTTCTTCTATTACTTTTGTTTCCTTTTCAAAAGTGTCCTTATCATTTAATTTGAAAAAAAAAAAAATTACAAAAAAAAATATAATTATTATTACGAATATTCTTAAAATAAAATTTTTTTTCATTTAAGATATATTTGACTTTAAAATATTATGAATATGCAATACTCCTATTGTTTTTAGCTTATTTTTTTTATTATAAACACATATAGAAGTAATTTTTTTACTATTCATTATGGAGAGAGCTTTAGCAGCTAATTCATTTTTATCGATCCCTATTGGGTTTTTTGTCATAACTTGCTTTGCTAAAAGATTATATAGATTGTGTTTTTTTTGACTAATCCTTCTCAATTCTCCATCAGTAATTATACCTCTTGTTAATTTTTTTTTATCTCTCACAAGTAAAAAACCAAGTTTTTTTGCATTTAAGATTTTTAAAGCTTCTTTCATTTTTAAATTCTCATTTACAAATGGGATAGAATTATCTTGCAACATAATATCTTCAACAGTTTTTAATTGAGCACCCAAACTTCCCGCAGGATGTATTTTTTTAAAATCTGTTTTATTAAATTTTTTTTGTTTCATTGTAGCGATTGCTAAAGCATCGCCCAAAGCTAATTGAGAGGTTGTGCTTGATGTTGGTACGATATTTTCTGCCTCAGTTACTTTAGGTATCAACAATTGGATATCTGACGATCTGTATAAAACTGAATCTTTTTTTGAAACTATAGCAATTAATAAGATTTTATTTCTGTTCGCATATTGTATGATGTTTTTTAATTCATTTGTTTCACCAGAATTACTTATTAAAATTAAAATATCTTTTTTTGAAATACTTCCTAAATCTCCATGTGATGAGTTACTTGCTGAAAGATAAAACGAGGGTGTGCCAACAGATGATAAAGTTGCTGCTATTTTATTTGCAATGAGACCACTTTTTCCAACTCCACATAAAATTACTTTAGATTGACATTTTGAAATTTGTTCAACAGCCAAGTTGAATGAGTTATTTATGTTACTTTTTAATTTATTTAATGCTTTAATCTCTAGATTAATTGTATCTTTAGCAATTTTAATATAATTTTTTTTTTTCATTTAATGAGACCATATATCATCTTTAAATAATGCTAGATCAAGTTCAACTCTAGTTTTTAAAAATTTAAGACAATCATTATATAAATCAATTCTTTTTTCTCGTTTTAAAATATTATTTAATTCTTCGTGAATTTTGTGGAGATATATTACATCGTTAGCACAATATTTCATTTGTGAGGGGGTTAGTTCCCCACCAAAATCTGAGTTTTGAAATTGTTTATTAATATCTATATTTATAAATTCTTTAATAAGTGTTTTTAGAGAATGGTTGTCAGAATATGATCTTGCTAATTTAGAAGCAATTTTAGTATCAAGTATATTGTTTGTGTCGGTTTTAAGATAATATTTAATATGTGCAATATCAGCTCTACCATAGTGAAAAATTTTTATAACATCATTACTATTTAATAATTTAACTAGATTTGGTGCTTGATAATTAGATCTATTAAGTTGAATTATATGCGCGTCAGAATTACCTGTAGAAATCTGTATTAAACATAAAGGATCACGCCTTACATTTAGACCCATAAATTCTCCATCCACAGCTATTACATTGCCTAAATCCAAATCATCTGGTAAATCATTTTTGTGAAGTTTGATATCAATACTCATTTTTAAGTCATATATATATGAAAGCAAAAAATTGTCTAATTTTTGGTGGAAGCGGTCAAATAGGACGCCATCTGATTAGAAAGTTAACAAAAAATAACTACAGAGTAACTGTGGTTACCAGAAATATCCATCAAAAAGGCCATATTATCAAAACCCAGGGAAATGCAGGTTATATTGAAATTGTAGAGGCAAATATTTTTGATGAAAATAAAATAAGAAAACTAATACAAAATTCTCATATTTGTATTAATTTAATTGGAATCTTGTATGAAAAAAAAGGAAGTTCATTTAAAAACATACATACTTTATTTCCTTCAATATTATCAAAACTTTGTAAACAATATAATTTAGAACATTTTATTCATTTATCTGCATTAGGAGTAAGTGATGCAGTGGAGTCAAAATATGCAAAAAGTAAATTAGATGGAGAAAGGGAAATATTAAAAAACTTTTCGTTATCAACTATATTAAGACCTTCGGTTGTTTATTCAGTAGATGACAACTTTACAACTAATTTTATGACTTTGTTAAGTAGACTGCCAATATTTCCATTATATTATTCTGGTAAAACTAAGTTTATGCCAATCCATTCCTCAGATTTAGTAGAAGTAATATTTAATGTAATTTCTAAAAATATTTATTCACAAGTTATCGAGTGTGTTGGTTCTGAGACAATAACTTTAAAAGAAATTTTAGAAAAACTATTAAATTTAATTGGTAAAAAAAGAATTTTATTACCTATGCCACTATTTTTAGGAAAATTATCTGCTCAAATTTTTCAATTATTCCCTAAACCTTTATTAACAAAGGATCAATTAAAACTATTACAGTACGACAACGTTATATCTGGAAACTATAAAACTAATTCAGACATTGGTTGTCCAGCCAAATGTTTATTTGAAACAGAGGTTGAAAAATATTCTTCTATGTGGCGAGAAGGTGGTCAATTTGCAAAAAAGGTCAATCTTTAAATTGAACTATTAAGAGAAATTAAGCAGATTTAATTTTTTTCTCAATAAATTCTGGAACTTCATCTTTTTCCGTAACATCTTCCTTTTTACCTTTTGGTTGATAAGCATAAAGTAAATGTAGTTTGCAATATGAAAAATCTTTAAGTGAAGATCTTCCACAAAAATAGAAATTTTTTTCATCAGGGTGACCAATAGGCCATTTACAAGAATTTTCATCTAGCTCTTCCAGAGTTTTAGGATTTTCAGGCTCAAAATCTTTTTCAATTATTAAAGATTTAAACTTACTCCTTCGCCCTTTTTTGGATTTATTATTTTTATCAACTATTGAATTTTCAAAGCTTTGATTTGAAGCTGCTGTTCTAGTTTTTATTTTAGCTGAAAGATTTAGTCTATGAGCTTTGCCAATAACTGCATTTCTACTAATTCCACCAATAATTTCTGCAATCTGGCTAGCAGTGTTTCCTTTACCCCATAGTTCTTTTAGTTTTGCTACTTTTTCTTCTGTCCAACTCATTTTAACTATATAATGTGTTAATATTTTATTTTAACACAATATACTGATATATAATTAAAATAAACAAGGATTTTCTTAAACTTATGCACATCATTATAAGAAACAATTTTAACTAATATACAATCGCAACTTGTATTTAGTTTTTTAGTTTATAGAAAGTTATAAAGTAAAAAAAATGAGTTATTTAGCAAAAAACTATAACAGAAAAAAATTGTCATTTGTCAAAGGTAAAGGCAGTTATCTTTTTACATCCAACGGATCAAAATATTTAGATTTTGTTCAGGGTATTGCTGTAAATTCTTTAGGCCACGCTCATCCGAAACTTATTAAGACAATTAACAAACAATCAAAAAAGCTGTGGCATGTATCTAATGCTTTTCAAATTCCAGAGGGAGAATTATTAGCAAAAAAAATTGCAAAAAAAACTTTTGCAGATTACGTAATGTTCCAAAACAGTGGCGCAGAAGCAACAGAAGCCGCAATTAAAACTGCAAGAAGATATTTTTTTTCAAAAGGTAAACCTAATAAAAATAGAATTTTATGCATTAAAAACTCATTTCATGGAAGAACAATAGCAGCTATTTATGCAAGTGGATCAAAAAAAATGACAGAAGGTTTTGGTCCTAAAGTTCCAGGATTTGACCATATTCAATTTAAAGATTTTGAACCTAGATTTCCAAATTTAAAGAATAAAATCACGAAAAATACAGCAGCAATTATGGTTGAAACTATAATGGGTGAAGGGGGCATTAAACCTATACCTAATCAATGTTTAAAATATCTAAGAAAAATTTGTAACCAAAAAAAAGTATTATTAATATTGGATGAAGTCCAATGTGGTATTGGAAGGACTGGTGATTTTTTTGCATTCGAAGAATCAAAAGTAAAACCAGATATAGTACCAATAGCAAAAGGTATTGGGGGTGGCTTTCCAATAGGTGCAGTACTTATGACTAAAAAGGTTGCTTCTGGAATGACTCCAGGAACGCATGGATCAACTTTTGGAGGAAATCCTTTAGCAATGAAAATTGGCAATACAGTTATGGATATAGTATCGAAGAAAGTTTTTTTAAATAAAATTAAAAAAAATTCTCAATATTTTCATAAAAAATTAAATAAACA